>ERZ857922.235-NODE-235-length-86755-cov-9.532226_pt1 | contig 86755 bp, 79 predicted proteins | sample MGYA00519579_ERZ857922 | MGnify/ENA primary metagenome ERZ857922 (study PRJEB31778, sample SAMEA3449375) | human gut metagenome | biome: human gut; feature: human-associated habitat; material: faeces | place: United Kingdom | collected 2010/2012 ... | reverse complement strand
CAAGTTTTATCAACAAACTTAAAAACCGTACAAAGCCTAAAAACGTAGATAAAGCGGAAGCGACTATGCTGTTTTCGGATTATTGTCTGAAATACGTAGAAAGCAAAAAACCGGAATTATCTCCGTCCGTATATAGTTTATACTTAAAACACTACATAAAACTTTTTAAGTCGTATTTCGACTCGAAAAAACTACGGTTAATCGATATTACCGAAAAAGAAATCAATGATTTTTATGAAGACAGGTTAAAGCACGGAGTTAAAAAGATAACTCTTAAACATTATAATTGTGTGCTTCGCCCTGCTTTAAGACAGGCATACAGAAACAAACTTATTCCGGATAATCCGTTTGATTTTATAGATTCTATTAAGAAAGAAAAAGCAACTATGTCCTTCTACGATAAAAACGAGATGAAATTGTTCTTTGCGGCAATAAAAGGGCACAAACTTGAAATACCGTTTATTCTGGCTGCTTATTACGGATTCCGTCGGAGCGAGGTTTTAGGACTTCGTTGGAGTGCAATCGACTTTGAGCATAAACTGATAACCGTAAATCACAAACTGCTCGTCGTTGACAAAGAAGTTATTTTAACCGACGATTTGAAAACCGAAAAAAGTCATCGCACCTTGCCGCTTATTCCTGCCGTAGAATCTGCTCTGTTAAAACATAAGGCACAGATAGAAGAGAATAAACGGTTTTACGGAAATACTTACGATGCCCGCTATCTCGATTACGTCTGCGTTGAGGAGAACGGCAAAATCGTCTATCCCGACCACATGACGAAAAAATTTGCCGATTTGCTGAAAGAGAAAAATTTACGACATATCCGTCTGCACGATTTACGGCACAGCTGCGCAAGTAACCTTTTAGCAAACGGCGTGCAACTTAAAGAAATACAGGAATGGCTCGGACACTCGAATTTCGGAACTACGGCAGACGTTTATTCTCACTTGGATTTCAGTGCAAAAGTAAAAGCAGCGCAGACTTTAACGCAGGCGTATGACGAGCCCGCAGAAGAAAAGCCACCCACGCAAGACAGAAAAAACGTAGAAATACTTATGCAGGCAATCGACGAAATGAAAAAACTCGGTTTTGATTCTCTTGAAGAATATCTTGCTTATAAGGACGAACAGTCGCTCAAAGAAATGAAAAAGTCCCCTATCGAAATGTAGATAAAGGACGCCAATCGGCGTCCTTTTTTCTTTCTGAGTGTTGCACTTAGTTTGACAATTCACTATAAATAAACAGTTGTAGCGAAGGTAAAACAATAGTCAAGAACAATAAAAATAACCGCCGCTCCTGCACGAATGTTTTTAATTTTATTAGAACTTTTATTAGAACAGAGCCGTTTTCGGCATTTTCGAGCATTTTTGGAAGTAGCATAAACACCCCGTTTTGTTCTAATAAAATTTTGCGATTTTTATTAGAACAAACGCTAAGGTAAGCACAAAAAGACCTAAAATGAGTAAAAAACAGCCCAAAACCAAGCGTTTTGGGCTGTTTTTGGCGCACCATAAGGAGTTCGAATCCCTAACCTTCGGTTCCGTAGACCGACGCTCTATCCAGTTGAGCTACGGACAGGAAACCATATATTATTATACCCAATAATGGTTGTCGTGTCAAGGCGAAAAATGGGTCGGTGTGAATTTTTTTCCGTAAAATTCGGGATCTGCCAACAAAACGTCACAGACAGCTCCTGAACTGAGTGGGAGTCTGACCGCAGCGCTCCTTGAACTGGCGCATAAAGCTGTATTCGCTGGAATATCCGCACCGCTCGGCTATTTCCTTTACGCTGAGGGTGGTGGATATGAGCAGGCGCTTTGCCAGCTCCAGCCTGCCGTTTATTATGTCCTGCTTTACGCCCACGCCGAATATCTTCTTGTAGGCGTGCTGGAAGCCCGAGCGGCTCATGTTCATCTCCGCAGCCATTTTATCCACGTCGTCGGCAATGTCGGGCATGGAGTAAAGGCGGCTTCTCAGGCGGATAAAGCTGCTGCTCTTGTCCGCATATATCTGTGAGTGGCGGTTGGAGGTGCTTATGAGCCTGCCAAGCTTCAGCAGGAATATTTCCGTAAATCTGCGTTCTATCTCCTCGTGATACGGCTCGTGGGAGTAATGCTCATATGCCATCAGCCGCACAAGCTGAGACAGCTCCTCAATATTTCCAAGGTAGAATATTTTGTCGGGGACAATGCCAAGCTCCGAAAAGTGCTCCTCGTCCCCCTCTTCAAAATCGAAATATATCCAGTCATCGGTGTAAACGCTGCCCTGACCGTAATATCTGCACGGCACGGCAGGGGAAAACATTACAAAGGAATTTTCCTTGACCTTGTGCTCGGTGCCGTCTATGATGAAAATGGACGGCTCCTTGATGAGCAGAAATAGCCGACAGCCGTTTCCGCCGGGGCGGTCCATGACAAAGTTATCGCTGTGGGAATAGTTATATCCTATGGAGCCTATTTTCATTCAAATGCCCCCTTGTCAAACCTTTATTGCAGGGCGGGAGGGCGCTCTTACTTCCATAGTGCCGTCCTCGGAGTAGAAAAAGACCGTCCGTCCGAAGTCAAGACCCGTCTGCTCTGCCACAATGGGTATCTTGCTGCTTTGGAGCGCCTGCTTTACTGCCGCAACATTCCGTTCGCCGACGCTGAAAACATCTGAGTCGCCGCTGAACATCTGCGCCCCGCCTGCTATTTTTGCGGTGATGCGGCGCTTTTTTGCCCCGTAGCTGCACATTTTTCTGATAAGCTCCGCAACGCCCGTGTCGGCATATCGGCGCATATTGTCATTTTCCGTCTGAGACTCGGCGCTGCTGGGGAGCATTATGTGAGCCATTCCCGCAATTTTCGCCTTGTGGTCATAAAGGCAGATGCCAACGCAGGAGCCAAGGGCATAGGTAGCCAGCACGTCGGGATATTTCACCACATTCAGATCTGCTATGCCAACGTTGACCATTACCTGCACCACCTTTTGTGTTATAAGTTTTGTTATTGCTCCAGATATTCCGCCATACTTTTTCTCAGCTTTTCAACAGCCTTTGAATGTATCTGACAGACTCTTGATTCCGATATATTAAGCACATCCGCTATTTCCGAGTACCTCAGTTTTTCGTAATAATAAAGCGTTATGACTGTCCGCTCCTTGTCGCTCAGCTGTTCTATTGCCTGAGCAAGGAGCTTTCTGCGCTCCTCCAGCATAAGTCGGCGTTCGGCCTCGCTGAAACCGTCCTTTTGGTCATTCGGAGCTTCAAAGCCGCTGAACAGCAGCTCTTCAAAGGAAAGTGTATGGGAGGCGGCAGCCTTCAGCGCATAGCTGTCCAGCTTTTCCACTGTCATTCCCATATGATGCGCCAGTTCTTCCCTTGTAGGCTCACGGTCAAGCTGAGCGTAGAGCAGGGAAAAGGCATTGTCATATTCCTTTGCAAAGCGGCGCACCCCTCTGGGCACGCTGTCCATGCGGCGGATATAGTCTATTATAGCCCCCCTCACCTTGATGGAGGCATAGGTCTCAAACCGAACATTCTTTTCGGGCACAAATGACTCGGCGGCGGATATGAGCGCCAGCACCGCTTCATTTGATATATCATCCTCGTCCGTGAAGCGCAGGAACATATTTCTGGTGGAGATAACTGCATACCGCACAATGTGCATACTTTGCATAACAATTTCGTTGCGCACTGCCTTGTCACCTGTGCGGCGATAGGTGCAGAAAAGCTCCGACATATCGTCTGTACGCATATTATCCCTCCATTCCCGAAATACCTATATAAAACATTATAGCATAACTTTTAAAATATTTCTACAGGCTTTTGGGAAAAGGGCAGGCGTTGGATTTAGATATTTAAACGTTTAAATTGTTTGTTTTGCACAATACCATATATGCGGATAAAACTTAATATACAAATCGGATAAAATATGTAATATATAATTGTTTGTATAATATACTATATGTATTGATAACTTTTAAATATACAAATTATAATTTAGTATAATATGCTTACAATAATACTATAAGTATATTTTTCTTCTATAAAAATACCGCAGACCTTGCGGAATGCGGTATGTATTTTTACTTGAGAACATAAATGGTAACGTTCTTTGCGCCCCACTGAATGCAGTCGTTGTACTCGTCCATGAATAGGTCAACGACTATGTGACCCTGTCTTACGGAATAGCCTGTGTCTGCTGCGATGGCGTAGCCGTAAACCTCGCCGTCGTCCGCAACTATGTAAAGCTCGGAGCCGTAGGGGATAATGTTGGGGTCAACTGCCACATAGCCCTGGAAAACTGCCTTGCCTGTGGACATAAGCGCTCCGGGGTCTGCGGTGTATGCGCAGGACTTTCCGCTGATAGTATCAACATACTCAGTGGGAACACCGTTTTCGTCCAGTGTGAGCCAGTCGGGAACTTCAAATCTGGAAACTGCATTTACTGCTGCGGGAGCATCTGCAAAGGCTTCCTCTGTAACTGCGATATCTTCGGAAACTGCGATATCTTCGGAAACTGCGATATCTTCGGAAACTGTTGTAACAGCTTCGGTTTCGGGCTGGATAGGAGCTTCGGAGGACATTTCGGGAACTACTATCTTTACCTCTGCCTTGTCAGCCTTATGGGACTTGGGGCTTGACTTTGCGGAAACTGCCGGAACGCTTGCCTTTGCGCCCTCTGTGGAAACAAAAGAGCCTGTGGGAGCTTCCGAGTCCTCATCATCAAATATCTCTTCATCAAGATCATCGGAATCTGTGTCAGCAGTTTCTTCGGAAGTGGTAACTGCCTCGGTCTCTGCTATGACAGAATCAACTTCATCGGAAGCAATTTCGGTAGATTCATCTGCCGATGTGCTTACTGCATCTTCATCTGTGCTAATATTCTTTTCCGAGGGGAAAGCCGCTACCTGAGCGGTAAGTGTCTCGGAAACCTCAATATCCTCAGCAGGATCGTCAGCGATCTCAGTCTGAGCTGCAACTGTTTCTGTGGGGATAATATCTGTTTCAAAATCAACGGTCTCAGGCTCGCCTGCTCCTGCTGCGCCGATAACGGTGCAGAGTGCAAATACTGCTGCGGTCATGCCTGCTGCTATATATTTCTTTACGGAAGATCTTATTTTTGTCTGTCCTTCCGCTGTTATCTTAGAATTATCGTTCATAAAAAAGCTCCTTAATACTGGCGCTTGCCGGGCGCCGAAGATTACCACCTTTGTGAGATTTCAAGTCGGACTTTACGGAAAGTTTAAAACTCTCTATCCGCTGGACTGACTGCACGGAATTTCCCGACTGATTAAACATATCATACTTTCAAAAAGTTTCAAAACGGTTACAAAACCGATTACACTTGTAATTATAGCGTAATTTCTTGAAAGTGTCAAAGTAAAATCAAAGCGCAGATTTGTGCAGTTTGCTTAATAATTGTAGAAAATATTCACACAAACCTCGATTTTTCAAGCTTCTTTTGTTGTAACATGAACATTTGACCCGATTTTTTGGGCATTTATCATAAATCAAAGAATTTGCATTTCAAAAAGGCTATAATACGTCAAGTATAAGGGTACTTTAGTGAACAATATCACATTTGTTAATCACTTTGTGCATGTTTATATACCGTATCTGCAACTGATATTCAACAAAACGCACAAATGCGCCAGATGATAAATAAGATTTTGTGCAATGTGCTGATTTTGGCTCTATATGGCTCTGTAAGGGCTTTTGAGCAAAAAAATCAGCATATTTACTTGAAAAAAATTCCGCAACAGTATATAATAGTATCATGATGTATTGCTGCATTTTGCATACCCGCAGGTATGACACCCGCAGATATACTATTACAATATAAATATAAGGAGACTTCATTATGGATAAGAAAAAGGATCCCAGACTTGATAATGCCCGTATAATGATACGCACTGCCGCTCCTGTTGTGGCTGCTTTGTTCCTGTTCCTTGTTTCCGCAGGATATATTGCTTACAGAATGATAAGCAACAGGAATTACAACGAGCGCTGGAAGGATTATGACGAGTGCGGACTGAGCTGATGAGTATGTATATTTATAACGCCCGTATTCTCCCCATGGACGGGGACGAGATCGGCTGCGGATATGTTCTTGTGGAAAACGGCAAGATCGCCGAAGTAGGCAAGGGTATGCCGCAGCACGTCAGAAAGTCCGATATCGACGCAGAGGGAAAGCTCCTTATGCCCGGATTTATTGATATCCACACCCATATGGGCTTTATCGGCGACGGCGCAGGGGAAGAGGGCATTGACGTAAACGAGGGCAGCGACCCTGTTATGCCCCAGCTGAGAGCTGTTGATGGACTTAATTTCATGGACGGCTATTTTGCCGATGCGGTCAGCGCAGGCGTTACAAGCGTTGTAACAGGCGTTGGCTCCCTTAATCCCGTAGGCGGAGATATGGTTGCGCTCAAAACTGCCGCAAGGTGCCTTGATGAAGCGCTCATAGGCACAGTGGGCATAAAATTTGCTCTGGGTGAGAACCCCAAGTCCTATTACACCGAGCGTGACGACGCTCCCCAGACAAGAATGGCAACAGCCGCTCTTATCCGTGAGGCACTGGAAAAGGCACGCAGATATATGGTGCTCACCGAGCGTGCAGAGGAGCCTGAGGATCTGCCCGATTATGATATCAAGTGCGAAGCGCTTATACCATTATTAAAGGGAGAAGTCAAGGCGCATATCCACTGCCACCGTGCGGACGATATCATGACCGCTCTCAGGATATGCAAGGAGTTCGGCTTGAAGCCACTGCTCATTCACTGCACCGAGGGTCATCTTATAGCAGACCTGCTGGGCGAAGCTCATGCGGAGGCTGTGGTGGGACCTATCATCTGCGACCGAGGAAAGCCCGAGCTTGCCCATGCAAGCCTTGAAAATGCAGGAAAATTGTGCGCTGCCGGGGTAAAGACCGCCATCTGCACCGATCACCCCGAAACACCCATCAACTTCCTTACCGCAGGTGCGGCTTACTGCTGCAAGTACGGTATGCCTAAAAATGAGGCTCTCAAAGGGCTGACCATAACCGCTGCAGAGCTGGGCGGATTTGCTGACAGAACAGGCTCTGTTACCGTTGGCAAGGACGCTGACCTTATTCTGCTGGACGGCGACCCGTTTGAGATAATGACTAACGTTTGCATGACTATGATAAACGGAAAAATCGTTTTTGAAAGGAAATAAAATATGACCAAGCTTAAAAAGACTATTGCGCTCATATCCGCAGCGGCAATGTGCTGCTCTCTTGCAGCCTGCGGCGATGCGCAGAACGGTGAGGACAGCGAAAGTGAGGCTGAAACATCGGCAGTTTCCGTGTCCGATGCAGCCTCAAACGACGATGACATAAAGGCTGTTTTCGGCGAGATAAGAACGGAATATAACACTGACCTTGACCTTTCCGACTATCCTCTTACCAAGTCGGACGTTCCTGCTGACTTCTCTCTGACCGTTGAGGCTGAGAGCGGAAAGCTGGAGGGAAATGCCAAGGCAAATGACTTCCCCGACGCATCCGGCGGCGCATACGTCAATGGCGTAAACGTTGAGGGCGATGCTCTCACCATGACTGCCGATATCGAGTACAGCGGATTTTATGATATGAACTTCCTTACCATGGGCAGCGAGGGCAGAGTAAACAACGTTCTCGTTGACGGCATGAAGGTGGGCGATATCACTACCAATTCCCCTGCTGAGTTCGGCGACACACTTCTGAGCTACATCTATCTTGACAAGGGTACTCATGAGATAACCATTACCCCCAGCTGGGGATATGTGGATATCGACTGCCTTATCCTTACCGCTGCGGCAACTCCCATTACCGAGGATACATACAAGGTTGAACCCACTCTTGTAAATCCCAATGCCGATGAAAACACAAAGAGACTTTACAAGTTCCTCTGCGATATCTACGGCAAGTATTCCCTTGCGGGACAGTATGCCGATGAGGGCCGTGCTTCCTCCGAGTATGAAAAGATAACCGCAAAGACAGGCAAGACCTTTGCTGTTCTGGGACTTGATATGGGCAACTACAGTCTTGGCAGCAAGGCTCACGGCGCTGAGTCAAAGACTGTTGAATACGCATACGACTGGTACAAGAATGCAGGCGGAATAGTTCAGCTCTGCTGGCACTGGACCACTCCCGAGGACTATGCCGTAAATTCAGGCGATCAGCCCTGGTACAGCTCTTTCTACAAGGAAGGCTCCAAGCTTGACCTTGACAAGATAATGAACGGCGAGGACGACGCTGCATATCAGCTGCTTATGGACGATATCGACAACATGGCAAACGAGCTGGCACGTCTCCGTGACGCAGGCGTTCCCGTTCTCTGGAGACCTCTCCACGAGGCGGCAGGCGGCTGGTTCTGGTGGGGCAACTGCGAGCCTGAGAGCTACAAGAAGCTCTGGAACGTAATGTACGACAAGATGACCAACGAGCATAACCTTACAAACCTTATCTGGGTATGGAACGGTCAGGACCCTGCATGGTACCCCGGCGATGAGACCGTTGATATCAACGGCTGGGATATCTACGCAGGCAACCACGTTGACTCCTCCCAGAGCGGACGTTTTGATGATATGGCAACAAACTACGGGACCAAGACCAAGCTTATCGCCCTCACCGAAAACGGCTGCGTAATGGATCCCGACAAGGTGTTCAACGACAACGCAAGATGGCTTTTCTGGGGCACATGGAGCGATCCTTTCACCATGAAGCTGGGCGTTGTTATCAACGATGAATACACCACAGTCGAGCTGCTCACAAAGGCATACAACCACGAAAGAGTTCTTACTCTTGATGAGCTGCCCGACCTTCAGAATTATCCTCTTGACTAAGATCAAACGGCATTATGCCGAATAGAAAGGAAATTTGTTTGACGAATATTACAATGGATATAGCAGCAGGCCGGGAGGCTTGACTGTAAATCTCAGAACTGTTACTTAATACTAAGAACCAATTAAAAACTATACAAAAAATCGAGCATAATCTTGCGTATATGGATTATGCGAAGATTTTTTGTCTATAGTTTTATTGGTGATTAGTATATCAGCATACGTCATACGCCTCCCAAAGGATAATCTTTTGGAGGAAATATGAAGCATAATTCTAAAAATCACAAGGACTACCGACACGAAGCCTGCAATGAGACCTTTACCTGCAAGGTATGCGGCTGGATATGCTCCCCTCAGGGAGCGGGAACCGACCACCGCAACCACTGCCCCAACTGCCTTTCCGGTCTGCACGTCGATGACGAGCCCGGAGACAGAGCCTCCGACTGCGGAGGTATAATGGACGCAGTGGGAGTGTGGGTGCGCAAAAACGGCGAGTGGGCGCTGATACATCGCTGCCGCCGCTGCGGAAAGCTCAGCTCCAACCGAATTGCCGCTGACGACAATCCCGTGAAGCTGATGTCAATAGCCATGCGCCCCATTGCAGAGCCGCCCTTTCCCATTGAGCATATAAAGGAGCTGCAAAAGGCAGTCTTTGATGATGAAAAATAAAATTGTAAAAATCTCAAAAAGCCCTTGCAATTTGGGAAAAATACGTGTATAATAAAGATGTATTTGAATAGCTGTACACAAAACACGCCGACCGGACACAGTAAGCGGCAGCTTGCAGAGCCTTTTACAAGGTCTGCATACGCATTTTCAGAGAATGGGAGCCTTGGGCTGAAAGCTTCCTTTGCGTTTGCTTCCGATGAATTTCATCCGTGAGTGGCTGCTCTGAAATCACAGTAGGAGCGGACGGAAAAGCCCCGTTACGGCGGAGAGGATGCTTGTCCTTATTATGTACGGGTGGTTTGGGATAATATATCCCGTCCTGTCATAAGCCTTTGCGGCAATGCAGGACGGGATTTTTTGTTGTTAAAGCAGCAAAAAAGTACAGCAAAACAATTAATACTAAGCACCAATTAAAAACTATACAAAAAATTGAGCATAATCTTGCGTATATGGATTATGCGATGATTTTTTGTCTATAGTTTTATTGGTGATTAGTAAAAAATCATATAAAAAGAAAGGATCGAACTGAATGAAACAGCAGTTAGAGCAGATTCTGGCATCAGCTCAGAAAGAGCTGTCCGAATGCGGCGACCTTAAGGTAATGGAAGAGCTGAGAGTTAAGTTTCTCGGCAAAAAGGGCGAGCTTACCGCCATACTCAAGCAGATGGGCGGACTTTCCGCAGAGGAAAGACCCGTTATCGGTCAGCTTGCAAACAAGGTAAGAAGCGAGATCGAGGCTAAGATCACAGAAAAGGCAGAGGCTCTCAAATCTGAGGCAGCTGCAAATAAAATGGCTGCGGAGACCATCGACGTTACTCTCCCCGGCAAGGCTCCCGAAATTGGCAGACTTCACCCCCTCACAGCAGTGCTTGAAGAAGTAAAGGAAATATTCCTTGGCATGGGCTTTGATATTGTTGACGGCCCCGAGGTCGAGACCGACCATTACTGCTTTGAGGCGCTCAATATGCCTAAGCATCACCCTGCAAGAGATACACAGGATACTTTCTACATCAACGACAATGTGGTTCTCAGAACTCAGACCTCCAGCGTACAGATACGTACCATGGAGCAGAGAAAGCCTCCTATCAGAATAATCTCCCCCGGCCGTGTTTACCGTTCCGACGCAGTTGACGCTACACATTCTCCTCTTTTCCACCAGATAGAGGGACTTGTTATCGACAAGGGCGTAACTCTCGGCGACCTGTACGGCACACTTGACCTGCTTATGAAGAAGCTTTACGGCAAGGACGCCAAGATACGTCTCCGTCCCCACCACTTCCCCTACACCGAACCCTCCGCAGAGGTTGACCTTGTTTGCTTCAACTGCGGCGGAAAGGGCTGCTCCATGTGCAAGGGCGAGGGATATGTTGAGCTTCTGGGCTCAGGCATGGTTCACCCCGAAGTCCTCAGAGGCTGCGGCATCGACCCCGAGGTTTACAGCGGCTTTGCTTTCGGTATCGGCCTTGAGCGTATCACCATGGGCAGATACAATATCAACGATATGAGAATGCTTTACGAGAATGATATGAGATTCTTGTCTCAGTTCTGATAAAATGGACAGTGCCGACAAAAACAGCCTGTTCGGGCAGTACAAAAAGCGCTTTAAATTTAAGCAGCGTTTGTGGAATATTCTGAGCATAGTCTATACGCTTATACTTATCCCGCTGCTCAGGTTCCTTGACGGCAGGGATTACAGCGTGGTCTGGCGGATAATTTCCGTTGTGACCACCGTGGCTCTTATCACGATGAATTTTATTCAGAGCAGGTCGATGAAAAGACAGCTTGAAGCGATATCGGAAGCATCTGCCGAAAAAATTGCAGCAGAGCTTGAACGTTGTGAGTGGTACAGAGTTTTCGCACTGACCTCAGAATATCTCTTCTCAAAGGAGGGGCTTATACTTCCCTACTACGAGATAATGGAGATCATCACAAACACCTATGTCGGTTCACCCTCTGCCACAAATATGACTTTCAGAACAAGAAGCTTTGGCAGGATATATGTTCCCGTGGGACCGGGAAATATGGACGAAAGCTTTTATAAGCTGCTTTCAGAGAAATGCCCCGATGCGGAGCTTAAATTCCGTGTGAATTATCAGAAAGCGGATATGGAAGAGTATTATAATACTTTAAAGGCAGGAAGCATTATCGTTATCAGAAAAAAATGAGGAGGAAATATATAAATGGATCTTTCAATGAAATGGCTCTCCGATTATGTTGATATCGGAGACATGAGCATAAAGGATTTCTGCCAGGGCATCACAATGAGCGGCTCCAAGGTAGAAAGCTACGAAACGGAGGGCAGCGAGATATCCAAGGTCGTTGTGGGAAAGATACTGGACGTTAAGCCCCACGAAAATTCCGACCACCTTGTTGTATGCCAGGTAGATGTAGGCGAGGCTGAGCCTGTTCAGATCGTTACAGGCGCACCCAATATCAGAGAAAATAACGTAGGCGATTTCGTTCCCGCTGCGCTGGACGGCTCCACCCTTCCCGGCGGCGTTAAGATAAAGAAGGGCAAGCTGAGAGGCGTTGCTTCCAACGGTATGCTCTGCTCACTGGGCGAGCTGGGACTTACTACCCACGACTTCCCCTATGCCATTGCTGACGGCATTTTCATCTTAAAGCAGGAGACCGAAAAGGCTCTTTATCCCGGTATGGATATCCACGAGGCTATCGACTTCGGCGATACCACAGTTGAGTTTGAGATAACCTCAAACCGCCCCGACTGTATGTCCGTTCTGGGCCTTGCAAGAGAGACTGCCGCTACATTTGATCTTCCCATTAACATCAAGGAGCCTGAGATAAAGGGCATCGGCGGAACTGCTGCCGATTATCTCAAAGTAAATATCGAGAACACCGAGCTTTGCTCACGCTATATCGCAGGCGTTGTAAAGAACGTAAAGATAGGCCCCTCTCCCCTGTGGATGAGAGAAAGACTTCGTGCCAGCGGCGTTCGCCCCATCAACAACTTTGTTGATATCACAAACTTTGTAATGCTGGAATACGGTCACCCCATGCACGCATTTGATATCCGCTACATCGAGGGCGGCTCCATCAACATCAGAAATGCCGCAGAGGGCGAGAAGATAACCACTCTTGACGGCGTTGAGAGAGAGCTTTCCCCCAAGATGCTGGTAATTGCCGACAGCAAGAAGCCCGTTGCCGTTGCAGGCGTTATGGGCGGCGAATACAGCGGGATCATGGACGACACAACTGACGTTGTATTCGAGGCTGCGTGCTTTGACGGCGCAAGCGTAAGAACCGCTGCAAAGGCTCTGGGCATGAGAACAGACGCTTCCGCACGTTTTGAAAAGGGTCTTGACCCCAGAATGTGTATGCCTGCCATCAAGAGAGCGCTGGAGCTGGTTGAAGAGCTGGGCTGCGGCGAGGTCGTTACCGAGCTTATTGACTGCGATACCCACAAGGACACTCAGAAAAAGGCTCCCTTTGACGCAAAGTGGATAAACAACTTCCTTGGCACAGATATTTCCGAGGAGGATATGATAAAATACCTCAAGAAGCTTGAAATTGAAGTTAAGGACGGCTGGGCATATGCTCCCGCTTACAGAATAGATATCGAGTACAAGAACGACCTTGCAGAAGAGATAGCACGTCTTTACGGCTACAACAATATTCCTCAGACCATTATCAGAGGTATTGCCAGCGGTGAGCTGACCCCAGCACAGAAGTTCACCAGAAAGGCAATGAATACTGCCGTTGCTCTGGGCGCTTACGAGATAACCACATTCTCCTTTATCTCCCCCAAGTATTTCGACAAGATAAGACTTCCCAAGGACAGCAAGCTTAGAAACACTGTTGTTATCACAAACCCTCTGGGCGAGGATACCTCTGTTATGAGAACATCTCTCCTGCCCTCCATGTGCGAGATAATGGCTTCCAACTACAATAACAGAAACGCAAGCGTTTGCCTCTTTGAAATGGGCAACGAATATCTCCCCAAGGGCGGTGAACTGCCTGAGGAGCCTGCAAGAATGTGCTTCGGTATGTACGGCGCACAGTACGATTTCTACAGCATGAAGGGCATTATCGAAAAGCTCCTTGACACACTGGGAATCGTAGGCGCTGAGTATGAGCCTTGCAAGGGAACCTCCGAGAACTTCGGCGAAGCTCCCGCATTCCACCCCGGCAGATGCGCAGAGGTATTCAAGGACGGCGTTGCCATCGGTATCTTCGGCGAGCTTCACCCCGAAACTCTCGAAAACTACGGCATCGGCGTAAAGGCATATGCCGCAAAGCTCAATCTCCCCGAGATGATGGCCGCTTCCATTCAGAAGGTATATAAGCCCCTGCCCAAGTACCCCGCTACCACCCGTGACCTTGCAGTTGTATGCGATGAGGATATCCCCGTTGCTCACCTTGAAAAGGCAATTTCCGAGGGCGTTGGCAAGATACTTGAAAGCGTAAAGCTCTTCGATATCTACAAGGGCAAGCAGATAGCCGACGGCAAGAAGTCCGCCGCATTCAGCATTGTAATGCGTTCTCACGACGGTACTCTTACCGACGAACAGGCTGACGCAGCTGTCAAGAAGGCGCTGAAGAAGCTCTCCGAGCTGGGCGCTGAGATAAGAAGCTGATAAATGATCACAGCATATCCGAAAGAGCTGTTGCACAAGATGCAGCAGCTCTTTTGGATTATTTTTTATACTAAGAACCAATTAAAAACTATACAAAAAATCGAGCATAATCTTGCGTATATGGATTATGCGATGATTTTTTGTCTATAGTTTTATTGGTGATTAGTATTATTATTACTTTATCGCTTCTGCAAGGCTCTTGGTGAATGAGCCGACAGGCTCGGGAGAATTTACTCCGTTTGCTTCCATTATCCTTACAACCGCACTTCCTACTATTACTCCATCACAATAGGAAGCCATTTTCTTCGCCTGCTCAGGTGAGGATATTCCAAATCCTACACAGCAGGGGCAGGACGCATTCTCTCGGATTATGCCGAAGAACTTATCAAAATCGGTCTGAAATTCCGATCTAACTCCCGTTACGCCGTTGGAGGACACGCAGTAAAGAAATCCCGTTGAATCGGAAGCTATTCTCTTTATGCGCTCATGGGAAGCGGGTGAAACAAGATTGATGTTGTGTACGCCGTACTGCTCTGCATAGGGAAGTATCTCCTCACGCTCCTCATAGGGCATATCGGGGACGATAACGCCGTCAACACCCTTTTCCTTGCAGAGTGAGAAAAACTTCTCTGTGCCGTAAACGAAAATGGTGTTAAGGTACATCATAAGGATAAGTGGCTTGTCGGTCTTTTCTCTTATTCTATCCACTGCGCCGAATATCTTGTCAAGCGTGGTGCCGCCGTTCAGCGAGCGCAGTGAGGACTTCTGAATGGTAACGCCCTCGGCGATAGGGTCTGAAAAAGGCACGCCCAGCTCGATGATATCTGCGCCGTTTTCAAACATGGATAGGGCGGTGCTTACGGTGGTATCCATATCGGGGTCGCCTGCGGTGATAAAGGTTATAAGAGCCTTGGAGCCGCTCTTTTTAAGCTCTTCAAAGCATTTGTCTATACGGTTCATATTTCCTGACCTCCATTATGAGTTCTTGATATCATGGCCTCTGTAGCGGGCTACGGAGTAAACGTCCTTGTCGCCTCTGCCTGAAAGGTTGATAACGATTATCTTATCCTTGCCCATTTCGGGAGCGATCTTCATAGCTGCGGCTACGGCGTGGGCTGACTCTATTGCGGGGATAATGCCCTCGGTCTTTGAGAGATATTCAAAGGCGGTAACTGCCTCTTCATCGGTTATTGCGACATAATCTGCTCTGCCTGTTTTCCAGAGGTTTGCGTGCTCAGGGCCTATTCCGGGGTAGTCAAGACCTGCGGAAATGGAGTAAACGGGAGCTATCTGACCATATTCATCCTGGAGGAAGATGGACTTCATTCCGTGAAATATGCCCACGCTGCCGCAGGAAAGCGTAGCAGCGGTATCGGCTGTGTTTATTCCTCTGCCTGCGGCTTCTGCGCCCACAAGTCTTACGGAGGTATCGGGGATAAAGTCATAGAAAGCGCCCATTGCATTGGAGCCGCCGCCTACGCAGGCAACCACGCAGTCGGGAAGTCTGCCTTCCTTTTCCATCATCTGACGCTTTATTTCCTCGCCGATTATCTTCTGGAAGTCTCTTACCATTTCGGGGTAAGGGTGGGGACCCATTACGGAGCCGATGCAGTAGAATGTGGTCTCGATATTGGTGCACCAGTCACGCATAGCCTCGTTGATAGCATCTTTAAGGGTAGCTGTGCCGCTTTCAACGGGAACGACCTTTGCGCCCAGCAGCTCCATGCGGTAAACGTTCAGGGACTGTCTTTCGGTATCCTCTCTGCCCATATACACGCAGCATTCAAGGCCCATAAGGGCGCATACGGTAGCGGTGGCAACGCCGTGCTGACCTGCGCCTGTTTCGGCAATGATACGCTTCTTGCCCATACGCTTTGCAAGAAGTATCTGACCAAGAACGTTATTTATCTTGTGAGCGCCTGTATGGTTAAGGTCCTCACGCTTGATGTATATTTTTGCGCCGCCCAGATCCTCGGTCATGTGCTGCGCATAGTACAGCATTGAGGGACGGTTTGCATAGTCACGGTAAAGGTCAGCCAGCTCTTTCTGGAACTGGGGATCATTCTTGTACTTGTCATAAGCCTCTTCCAGCTCATGTACGGCGTTCATAACAGTTTCGGGAACGTACTGTCCTCCGAACTCGCCGAATCTTCCGATCTTGCTCATATCATAATTTCCTTTCGTTGTATATTTCCATAATGCGCTTTATTTTTTTCCTGTCCTTGACACCGTCGGTCTCGGTTCCGCCCGAGATGTCGATATTCTGCGAAACGGTGAGCATATCCGCCAGATTGCTTTCGTTTATGCCCCCTGCCAGAAAATAGGGTAGATGTATCTCCGCATTTTTTATCACATCTATGTTGCACAGCTTTCCTGTGCCTCCTGCCTGACCCTTTACAAAGCTGTCCAGCAGGAGATATTTGCAGTCCAGCTCTTCGGCACGGTAGATATCCTCCGGGCTCTGCACACGGACGGCTTTCCACAAATCAGTGTCATGCCCCAGAGCCTTTATGTAAGCACTGTCCTCGCTGCCATGGAGCTGGATAACGTCCAGCCCTATGCTTTCAGCCGCCCTTTTTACGGTATCAACGGGAGTATCAACAAAAACTCCCACCTTTTTTATGCGGCTGTCAAGGTTTCGGGATATCCGTGCGGCAAAGCCGATATCGACTGTACGCCTGAAGCCCTCTGCAAGGATATAGCCCACAAAATCGGGGAGAAATTCGTTTGCGTAGGCGATATCCTCCTCACGCCTCATTCCGCAAAGCTTTATCATACGCCCTCCCTGAGAGCTGCCATGCAGTCGGGAATGCCTGCAAGTCCGCTTCTCATAAGCGTCTCGCCGATAAGCACAGCGTCTGCTCCGCAGCTCTTGGCAAATCTCATATCGGCGTTGTCCTTTATGCCGCTTTCGCAGACAAAGACTGCATTTTCGGGCACAAGCGCCGAGAGTCTCCTTGTGTTTTCGAGAGACACCTCAAAGGTCTTGAGATTGCGGTTGTTTACGCCTATGATGCCAAAGCCTGCACTCACAAGACGCCTGACCTCGTTTTCATCATGCGCTTCGCCCAGAACGTCCAGTCCCAAGGACCTTGCAAGGTTAAAAAGCGTTTTGAGCCTGTTATCGTCAAGGACTGCCGCTATGAGCAGAACTGCGTCCGCTCCCAGCGCACGTGCCTCATATATCTGGTACTCATCAAAGATGAAATCCTTGCGCAGAACGGGGATCTTGACATTTTCAACTATTTTCCGCAGATATTCGGAGGAGCCTTGGAAGTAATGCTCCTCGGTAAGGCAGGATATTGCCGCAGCGCCTGCCTTTTCATATGCAGCTGCGATCTTAACGGGGTCAAAATCAGGCTGGATAAGTCCCTTTGAGGGGGAAGCTTTTTTCACCTCGGAGATGACCGAAAGTCCGTTTGCCCTTAGCGCCCTGCCGAATCCCTTTGGAGCCGGAGCTATATCCGCAAGCTTTTTCTGCTCTTCAAGGGATATGCGGCTCTTTTCGGCAGCAAGCTGAATTTTTCTTTTTTCGATTATTTCATCAAGTATCATAATTTATCCTTTTAAGAATTGGTAAAATCCTTCATTTCGTTGAGCTTATCATATGCCTTGCCGCTGTCTATCATCTCTGCGGCAAGCTTTACGCCGTCAGCTATGGTGGCTGCCTTGCCTGCGCAGTAGATAGCGCAGCCTGCATTAAGCAGAACGGTATTTCTTCTTGCGCCCTTATCCTTGCCTGTAAGGATATCAAGGGTCATCTTGGCGTTTTCCTCGGGTGTGCCGCCCTTTAAAACATCGGCTGTGCAGTATTCAAAGCCGTAGTCGTGGGGGTCAATATCATAGGTGGATATCTTTCCGTCCTTTACCTCGCAGACATGGGTCTTGCCTGTCACGGTTATCTCGTCCAGTCCGTCGCTGCCGTTGACTACCATTGCGCCCTTGATTCCGAGCTTTATGAGCACGTTTGCCATAAGTATCAGGAGGCTTTCATCATAAACGCCCAGCACTATATAATCTGCAAGAGCGGGGTTTGTGAGAGGGCCTAAGATATTGAAGAATGTGCGGCAACCTATTTCCTTTCTTACGGGAGCCACAAATCTCATTGCACCGTGGAACACCTGAGCAAACAGGAATGCGATGCCTGTGGTCTCAAGGCACTTTGCTGCCTTTTCGGGAGAGGTCTTGATATTCACGCCCAGAGCGTCAAGGCAGTCGGCTGCTCCGCTCTTGCTGGAAGCGGCTCTGTTGCCGTGCTTTGCAACGGGAATGCCTGCGGCTGCGATAACAAAGGAGGAGGTGGTGGAGATGTTGAAGGTTCCTGCCATATCTCCGCCTGTGCCTACGATGTCTATAGCGGAGCGGAAGCCCTCGATAACGGAAGCCTTGCTTCTCATGCCCTTGGCAAAGCCTGTTATCTCGTCGATGGTCTCGCCCTTCATTCTCATGGCAACCAGGAATGCGGCTGTCTGAGCGGGTGTGGCAGCGTCGCCCATGATGATGTTCATGGCGCTGTAAGCCTCGTCCTCGGTGAGATCCTTGCGGTCAACTGCCATGGCGATGTACTTTTTAAGGGAAGTTCTCTTATCCATGGGAATTGCAGGAACTGCGCCCTCAACCTTTACGCCCACAACGTTTGTAAGGAAGTTGGAGAGAATGTTCACGCCCATCTCCGCAAGAATAGACTCGGGGTGGAACTGAACGCCGTAAATGGGATATTCCTTGTGAGCCACTGCCATTATCTCGCCATTGTCGGTCTCGGCTGTTATTTTAAGGCAGTCGGGAAGCGAGCTTCTTTCAATGATAAGGGAATGATATCTTGCGCAGGAGATTTTTTCGGGAAGTCCCTCGAAAATGGGGCAGGTATTGTCAAGCTTGATAAGCGAAGCCTTGCCGTGCATAGGCTTTTCGGCTCTTACTACCTTTCCGCCGAATGCCTCTCCGATGGACTGATGACCGAGGCAGATGCCCAGAATGGGGAGCTTTCCGGCAAAATGCTTTATAGCCTCAACGGAAATGCCTGCGTCCTTGGGATAAGAGGGGCCCGGAGAGATGACCAGTGCTTCGGGGTTCATCTTCTCTATACCGTCAATAGTAATCTCGTCATTTCGGTAAACCTTTATATTGTTGTAAAGGCTTGCCATTGCCTGATAAACGTTGTAAGTAAAGCTGTCGTAATTATCTATCATAACGATCATATCAAACACCTCTTTCAATTACATCTGTGCTGCCTGTTCAAGTGCGTTTATTACCGCCGCAGCCTTGCGCTTGGTCTCTTCAAATTCACTTTCGGGGTTGCTGTCATATACTATTCCTGCGCCTGCCTGAACGTAAGCCTTGCCGTTTCTGAAAAGCACTGTTCTTATGGCGATACAGGTATCTATATCTCCGTTCCATGCCATGTAGCCGACTGTTCCGCCGTAAAGTCCACGCTTTACGTTTTCAAGACTGTCGATTATCTCCATTGCCTTTACCTTGGGCGCTCCGGAAAGGGTGCCTGCGGGGAGGACGGACATCAGCGCATCAACGGCGGTCTTGCCCTCTTCAAGCTGACCCTCAACATCGGAAACAAGGTGCATTACCTTGGAATAGCGCTCAACTCTCATAAAGTCGGTGACTTTTACCGTTCCGGGCTTACATACCCTGCCCACGTCGTTTCTGCCAAGGTCAACAAGCATTGTATGCTCTGCCCTTTCCTTGGGGTCGGTGGTGAGGAGCTTTTCGTTCTCGATATCCTTTTCGGCTGTTGCGCCTCTGGGATATGTGCCTGCGATAGGCTTGTTGAGCACCACGCCGTCGGTAACGCTCACCAGCATCTCTGGGGAAGCTCCCGCAATGCAGTAATCCTTGTGATCAAAGTAGTAAAGATAAGGCGAAGGGTTTGTGGAGCGAAGCATTCTGTAAACGTCAAACGGCTCGGGGGGATTTTCTGCCTCAAAGCGCTGGGAAATAACTATCTGGCTGATATCGCCGCCGATGATATGCTCTCTGCACTTTTCCACCATCTTGCAGAACTCTTCCTTTGTGTAGTTGGAATTTACTTTGAGCTTTGCGGGATTGAGAATCTTGGGAACAGGCTCGGGAGTGTATCTGCAAAGGAGCTTGCCAAGCTTATCGGCACGCTTTTCAAGCAGCTCATAGTAGCTGTCAGCTGCCTTATCAAAGCTTTCTCCTGATTTTTCTGCCAGAGCTGTTATCTCTTCCTTATCCATGTTGAGGATTATCACTGCTCTGTTGGAAAGGTGGTCATAAGCCACTATCTCGTTATAGATGAACATATTTGCATCCGGCATTTCCAGATCATCGTCGGGGACATTTGTAAGGCGCTTTTCATAATATCTCGCCATATCGTAGCCGAAGTATCCGATAAGTCCGCCTGTGAGCTTGGGACGACCCACAAACTTAGGTGACTTGTATTTTTCCATAAGTCCCGAGAAAAGCTTGATTGGGTCGGAAGCGTCTGTCGATTCTTTTCTTCCGTCTGTGTAAATAAACTCAGCCTTTTTGTCCTTTACCCTTATCTCTGCCTTGGGGTTAAGACCGATGAATGAATATCTGCCCCAGCGGTTGGAGTTATCGACTGATTCAAGGATAAAGCAGTTTTCGTAGTTTTCCTTTAAAATAGAAAACATTCTTACGGGTGTGAAGCTGTCGGTAAGAAGCTCATAGAACATGGGAACCGTGCCGTAGCTTTTCAGATATTCCTTTGTTTCACTGACTGACGGATAGAACATAAAAACGACCCTCTTTCTGATATTGGCGGCAACAAAAAATCCGCCGCCTCTTGAAGCCTTAAAACTTCAAGGGACGACGGATAATATCCACCGTGGTGCCACCCTAATTCGCCTTATCATCGGATAAGACCTTAACGGGTACGAGCGTTTGCAATAAAAAAGCACTACCAATATGGTAATGCTGCACTTTGCCTATAAAATAACAAGTACGCAGCTTACGCATCAATACCCTTTCCCTTTACGCAGGAAATACGGCTCAGGCTACTATTGAAGCATATCTGCCCCAAATTCACCCTGCTCCTCACAAATCCATTCGCATTTACCGTTCGTACCGCACTTCCACCAATGTGCAGCTCTCTGTGCCGCCGTTATAAATGTTACTTACCTTTGTTCACAGGATTTATTATTAACTTTAAGCACAGTATAGCACTATGATTTTCGTTTGTCAAGGGGTTAACAGAAATTTAACATTTGCTTTCTTCAAAAAAATCCCGCACATCACAGATATGCGGGATAACAGCCGTTATTATCAGCCCAGTCTGAGCATCTCGTCGATGCAGACCTTAGCCTTGGTGATAACATCATCGTCAAGAACTATCTCCTCGCCGTCAGTGCCCTCGAGACAGTGGAGAACGTCGGTGATGTTGGTGATCTTCATATTGTGGCACACGCAGTCCTTGGAAAGGGCGTAGAACATCTTGTCGGGGCAGTCGATGCTCAGGTGCTGAACTATGCTGTTCTCGGTACCGATGATAAAGGACTTCTCCTTGCTGTCGATAGCGTAATTCATTATCTCGGTGGTGCTTCCCGCAAAATCGGCAGCCTCAACTACCGCAGGCTGGCACTCGGGGTGGACAAGCACGGGAGCGCCGGGGTGAGCTGCTCTTGCAAGCTGGATATCACGGACGGTAAGGCGTGCATGAGTGGGGCAGCCGCCGCTTATGAGCTTGAACTGCTTTTCGGGAACCATTTTCCGGATATAGCTGCCAAGGTTGCAGTCGGGAATGAACAGAATCTTGTCGGCGTCCATATTTTTGATTATCTTCACTGCGGAGGAAGATGTAACGCACACGTCGCAGAGAGTTTTCAGCTGAGCTGTGGTGTTGATGTAAGCCACTACCTTATAATCGGGATATCTCTCCTTGAGCTGAATGAGCATATCGGGGTCAAGCTGGTCTGCCATGGGGCAGCCTGCCTCGGACTTGGGAAGATATACCTTTTTCTCGGGGGAAAGTATCTTGCAGGTCTCCGCCATGAAGCGGACGCCGCACATAATAACATTTTCGCAGTCGGTTTTTGCTGCCTTTACAGCCAGACCGAAGGAATCGCCTGTGAAGTCTGCGATCTCCAGAATATCGTGGGACTGATAGCAATGAGCAAGAATACAGGCATTTTTCTCTTTTTTAAGTTTCAGTATTTTTTCCTGAATGTCCTTTATCATGATATGTAAGCCGACCTTTCCGATTAAAATGGTATGTTTGGCGGTAACGCCATCCGCCCGAATATGACAAAATATAAGGTTATTATACCATTAAATCCGCTTTATTTCAATAGAAATCCATATATTTTATTTTACAGACTATTTACGAAAACGGCGCTTAAAAATGTAAAAACAGCACAAAACGGCGAAACAAAATGGGCGGCTGCATATGCGGCCGCCCATTTTGTGGTGGGTAAAAAAATATTGTCATTACAGTTCAGCAATTTTGTCACTGCACCTGTCGCCCATGATGTCATTATCAAATGTCTTATCCCGATGTCTGAATATATTATAACACAATAAATCTATTTTGTGAATACTTTTTTGCTGATTTGCCCTAAAATTATATCCGATAGGCATTATTTGTTACAAATATATTTCTGCAGATTACATTATTCCTTGCCAACAGCATTTCTGAGGGCACGAAGCTCCTCTGCGGTAAGCTCTCTCCATGCGCCGGGCTTGAGCATTCCCAGCTTTACGGGGCCGATGGAAGTGCGGCGAAGTCTTACTACTTCCAGTCCCACAGCCTCGCACATACGTCTTATCTGCCTGTTTCTGCCCTCGTGAATGGTTATTCTCATAACGCTTCTCTCGGGAGTATCAAGCTCCACGCTTACGGTGGCGGGGAGAGTTTTTCTGCCGTCCAGTTCAACGCCGTCGGTAAGGGATACTATCTGATCGTCGGTTATCTTGGAATGAACGGTGACACGGTAGGTCTTGCTTATATGGCGGCTGGGGTGCATGATATCGTTGGCAAAGTTGCCGTCATTGGTGAAAAGAAGCAGTCCCTCGGAGTTGCGGTCAAGCCTTCCCACGGGATATACACGCTCGTCAACGCCTGTAAGCAGCTCGGTAACGCACTTTCTGTCCAGCTCGTCTGCCATGGTGGTAACATATCCACGGGGCTTGTTGAGCATAATGTATATCTTTCTTCGCTTCTTGGTGTAGCGGACTCTCTCGCCGCCTACCATGATAACGTCACGCTCGTTTGCCTTGTCGCCCAGCTTTGCCTTTCTGCCGTTGACATATACCTCGCCTGCGCTGATAAGCTCCTCCGCTTTTCTGCGTGAACAAACTCCGCTGTCGGAAAGTATTTTCTGCAAACGTATCTTTTCCATATCATTCTCCATTTCTCCGTCTCCCGACGGGTCAGCTGCTCAGCTGAACAGCAATTCCTTTATTTTATCGGTTATCAGCTCCGAAAAGCTCTTTTTATGAGGCTTGCCCTTTTTCACAGCTGCGTCCTCAGCCGCAATGAGGGGTATCCTGTCTATCTCCCTGCTGCCGTCAAGAAGCACCAGCTCGCCGACATTATGCCCTTTTTCAACGGGGGCATATATCATGCGGGGAACGGTTATCTTCCATGAAATACTTGGCGTTATGCCGTTTATCACGGGGCACATGGGAGTTCTTTCGGGTACGAGCCGAAGTTCGTCCTTTTCGCTTCCCACAAGGCAGGCGGTGTAATAATCATCGGCTTCCAGAGGAACGCACTTTACCCGTGAAAAGCCGTAGTTCAGCATTTTTTCGTGGTCGTTCCAGTCATCGGGTGCGTTCAGGGTCACACAGATAAGGGTAACGCCGTCCCTTTCCGCCGCCGAAACAAGGCAGCGCCCCGCTTCATCGGTAAAGCCCGTTTTCACGCCGACGCAGCCCTCATATCTTGTCAGCAGCTTGTTTGTATTGGCAAGCCACCTGTCATAGGGCGGATCACCAAAAGCAAGCTTTATGGACTTTTGCGAGCATATGGCTCTGAAATCATCGTTTTTCAGGGCAAATGAGGTCAGCTGCGCCATATCATACGCTGTGGAATAATGCTCATCATCATGAAGCCCCGAGGGAGTGACAAAGTGGGTATTTTTCAGCCCCAGCCGTGACGCTTTGGCGTTCATCATGTCGGCAAAGCCTGCCATGCTTCCGCCCACCTTTACCGCTGCGCAGTTGGCTGCGTCGTTGCCCGAGGGCAGCAGCATTCCTATGCACAGGTCACGCTTGGAAACAATATCCCCCTCCATAAGTCCCATGGAGGAGCCTTCGGTTTTTACAGCTTCGCTGTCAACGACGAACTCGCTGTCAAGATCGCCGCTTTCAAGCGTCAGCAGAACTGACATTATCTTTGTGGTGCTTGCCATTGGCAGCTTTGCGTTCTCATTTTTGCCGAACACCACTCTGCCCGTGCCTGCTTCAATGACCACAGCCGCCTTTGCGGATACCTGCGGTTCATTTTCCACAGCAAAGCATCCGCCTGAAAGCGTGAAAACAAACACTGCCACAGCTATAAGGCAGCATAACCTTTTCATAAACATTCCCCCAAAAACAGTCTTTACAGACTATTTTATGCAGGGGAAAATAATATCATACTAAGCACCAATTAAAAACTATACAAAAAATCGAGCATAATCTTGCGTATATGGATTATGCGATGATTTTTTGTCTATAGTTTTATTGGTGATTAGTATCAGTCCTCAAAATCGAAATTGATGCCGTCGGTCATGTTGTCATCTGCCACCATTTCCTCGGGAAGCTCGATATCGTCGGTATCGCCCGCAGCGCCTGCATCGGACGCTACTGAGCCTGATACAGCCCTTTTATCGGCAGCGGCGGGCTTATCCTTTTTGAACAGGTTTGCCACCTTGTTGAACACCTCGGGAACCATATTTACGATAGCGGAAGATGTGGAAACGTCCAGATTCATCTGCATGAGCTGAACTTCGCCGTTTGAGATGACCAGAAAGCCCAGAGGGGTAACGGTCACGCCTGCGCCGCTGGCTCCGCCGAAAAGCTCCTTATCGGTCTTGCTGGGCAGGTCGGAACCGCCCCCTGCAAAGCCGTATGATACCTTTGATACGGGGATAATGGTAACGCCGCCGTCCACCTGAACGGGTGTTCCCATGATAGTGTTGGCATCTGCCATCTCGTGAATTTTGTCCATAGAAGCGGTTATAAGCTCTTTTACCTTTGTATCCATCTTTAATATCCTTTCAGTGAAGTTTGATACGTATTATTTGAATAACGCCATAACAGGGGCGTATTTTTCCTTATCCTTTGCGTAACCGAATACCACCGCAATTATGGCATTCAGCAGGCTTGCGGGTCTGAGCCGTATCTTGCACTCCCCGTCCCACCTGCATTTTTCGGCAGGGGTATTGAACAGGCAGTCTATCTTTATTCCCGTGACGGACACGGGCACAAAGCATCTTACGGCGGAAAGGGCGTTATAAACGGCGGCGTTCACCTTGCCGTACAGCATGGCAGCCTCGTATGCGTCCTCATCGGCGGCGGCAAAGTCTATTTTAAGGTCATCTATGCGGACCTTTCCGCCCAGCTTTTTAAGAGGTCCTTTTAAAAGCTCGAATGCCAGCTGGACGGAGCTTTTCTTTTCGTTAAGCTCGTCAAGCTTGGTGTTGAGCCGTTCGATCAGGCTTTTTTTCTTAGGTTTATGCTTTTTGGGGGTGTTTTCCGAGCTTTCCTCAGTATCTTCCTCAGGGGTTGTATCTTCCGTAAGGGGTTTCTCCTGCTTATCCTCATCGGTTGGAGCAGTGGGTTCTTCGGGAGCATCAGGCTCATTAAAGGATATCTCCTCTGAAGCAGGCTTTGTTTCTGCCTTTTTTATATTTTTCCTGTGCTTTTTCCGCTTCCGTTTCTGCCGCTTTTTCTTTTCAACATGGGGGTAAAGCTGCTTGAAAAGGAAGCTCACCTTTACATCGGCTTCACCGTCATGATACCTGATATAGGCTGTCACGGGAATGTTCACGGCAAGAATGATAAGCAAAATTACCGCAATTATTATGATCCAGATCATATCTCAGGCTCGTCCTCCGAAACTTCTGCCTCATCGGGAACACGTCCGGGGAGTGGGGGGAGGTCGTCCAGACTTTCAAAGCCGAAGCACCGCAGAAATACGGGCGTTGTTCTGTAGGCGATGGGCCGTCCCGGGACATCGAGCCGTCCCGCTTCCTCCAGCAGTCCCTTTTCCACAAGGGAGTTGACCACGCTGGAGCTGTCAGTACCACGGATATGCTCCACAAAGCTTTTGGTCACAGGCTGGTTATAGGCGATTATGGTAAGCACCTCCATAGCCGCAGGTGTAAGGGGGGCGTTTTTCTTGGTCTCCGCCGCAAGCTTTACATACTCGTAATATTCCCGCCGCACAGCCAGCTGATATAGCCCCGAAAGCCGCAGCACAACAAGGGAACTGCCGTTTTCCGCATACGCCTCGTTGAGAGAGTCCGCAAGCTGGGATATTGCACCCTTTTCGATGCCCGTAGCCGCAGAGATACGCTCAACGTCCACAGGGTCGCCGCAGGCAAACAGCACCGCTTCAAGCACGGCGGCCTTATCGGTCAGCTTCATTTTCTCTCTCCTCCCATTCAGATGACGCATCATAATCGGTATCGGCGCCTGCGCTGTTGAAGGTCATTTCCGTGTTGTCCTCGTTAAGGATAATTCTGCCCGACTTTGTAAGCTCCAGCACGGCAAGGAATGCCGCCACACGCTCGGAGCGGTCGGCCATCTCGGAAAACAGCCCCTCAACGGAGCATTTGCCCTCTTTATACAGCTTTTTGAGCACATATACTATCTTTGATGATACGGAAACGAATTTCCGTGAAACAAGCTTTGAAAATACGTTTGGCACCAGCTCTTCAGGCTTGGCGCTCTTTTTTATCTCCATGCCCTTGTACGCTTTGACAAGCTCCATAGGGTCATGGGTGCGGCTGTAGGTGCTGTCCGTCTCTATCTTCATAGGCGCACGGACGGCATAGGTATCCCCCGAATAAGCGGCACGCATCTTCTCCGCAGCCGCCTTGCAGAGGGAGTATTCTATGAGCCTGCCCTCCAGCTCCTTTTTAAGTGCTTCCGCCTCTTCCTTGCGGGGCAGCAGTGAAACGGTCTTGATATAAATGAGCCTTGCAGCCATTTCCAGGAAATCGCCTGCGACCTCCATATCCTGCTCCGCCATATCCGAAATATAGTTCAGATACTGCTCCACAAGTATCATTATGGGGATATCGTTAATATTCAGCTTATGCTTTGCTATCAGGTGCAGAAGCAGGTCAAGAGGCCCCTCAAAGACCTCCAGCTTGAATGACATCTTCATACTTTATTAAGCACCGCCGAGAAAATGATATCCACCCAGTTTGTAAGGAAGATCATCACATCGGTGACTTTTCCCTGCAAAAAGCCCAGAGGTTTGTCCAGCAGTCCCGAATAAACGAGGGCGATAAGGGCGATGAAGATGAACTGCTCGTACTTCATTATCTTAAAGTATATCTTTTCGGGCAGAACGGCGTTGAATATCTTGGAGCCGTCCAGAGGGGGTATGGGCAGGAAGTTGAACACGCCCAGAGATATGTTTATCATAGTGATGTACAGGAAAATATCGCCGATTATGATAAATGTTTCACCGAAGCGGACATATCCCAAGCCGTACATTATCCTGCACACTATCATTGCAAGGAACGCCATAATAAAGTTGGAGGCAGGGCCTGCCAGCGAGGTGAGCACCATGCCCTTGCGGGGATTTTTGAAGTTATTGGGATTTACATTTACGGGCTTGCCCCAGCCGAAGCCGATGAGCACCATCATAATAGAGCCCCAGAGGGACAGGTGCTTGAAGGGGTTGAGGGTTATACGTCCCTGATTTTTTGCGGTATCGTCGCCCATTTTATGCGCCACCCATGCGTGGGCGCACTCATGGACGGGCAGGGCTGTGAACAGCACCAGAGCATTTATGAAAAGCTCAAATATTTTATCGTTATTCATATCGGTTATCCTTTAAATTTCGTTATTTATCAAAAATTCAACTTTTATTATACAATATTTTCGGCTTGATTACAAGGGATTTTTCTCAAAAAAATACAATAGCAGATGAAAATTCGGAGAAAATTGTTAATATTCTATAAAATTCAAAAAAGGGCTTGCTTTTTTATTTCCTTTGTGATACAATAGAATATGTTCTGAAAATGTGCGGTATTTTCCGTGCATCAAACAAGCTTTACGCCGGCTGAACTTTGCTTCGGATTCCGGTCTATTTTTCACTGTTAAGGAGGTGCGGCCCCATGGCAAAGTGCGATATTTGCGGAAAGGGCGTTACTTTCGGTATTAAGGTTTCCCATTCTCATCATCGTTCCAACAGAACTTGGAAGCCTAATGTAAAGCGTGTAAAAGCTATCGTTGACGGTACTCCCAAGCACATCTACGTGTGCTCAAGATGCCTCCGTTCCGGTAAGGTAACACGTGCTGTTTGATTTTAAACAGCTTTAATAACCGAATTGTACGTACAATAAGGAAGACGCCTACGGCGTCTTTTTTATTTTGTGGGGATTTTTAAAATGGGACTGCTGCATCTCGTGCAACAGCCCTTTACTTTTATATTTACTTATCATCAATACCTATACCCAGACCATTATCGCTGTCTGACATCTCATGTGGCTTGATCGGACGGTTAAAGAACTCGTCCGCATTGTCCTCGGGCTGGTGGAGCTTTGCCATATCGTTCATAAGTGTGGAATCCTGCTCGGGATAGGGCACATCTCCGTACTGCACCGCTTGTGGAGACATATCCGTGCCTGCCACTCTTTTGTTCTTAATGGTAACAAACACCACTGCTCCTACAAGGACTGCTCCGATAAGTGTCATAACAACGCCCATGCTGAGGATAGAGCTGCTGCTGTTGGGCTGAACTGCTGTGATAATATAGGGGCAAACGAACTGATCGTAATCAGATGTGCTTGACTCCTCGTCGCCGTACATGAGCCACTCATAAAAATACTGCTTCAGCTCGTCATCCAGGACGCTTACCTTGCCTGTAATTGGGATAGAGGTATAAAGCCCGTCGCTTTCCTCGTCCCAGTAGTCGTTCATTTCGTTTATCATCTGCTCGGCAGCGCTTATCTGGGTCACATTTTTAAGGCACACTGCCGCAAAAACGGGAGTGCCGTTCTCATATGAGGTCTGGAGCGGCATAATATAATAATGTGCCGACACTCTTGAATTTGTTTTTCTGCCCAGCGCTGTTTCGGTGTACTCCTCCATATATGCAAATTCGTCCCACAGCTCCAGCAGCTCGCCCTGAACGTACTGACCCTTGTAGAAGTCGCTCGCCTGCATCTCGTTGAAGTCCATCATGCCCTTGGCCATTTCTCTTTTTTGTGCCAAGGAATCCCCTGCGCAGGCTATTCCCGCAATGATAAGTATTACCCCGCAGATGAATAATCTGAGTTTTAAAGTATTGCTCAAAATATATCCCCCTTAATTTTATTTACAACAATGTTTAATATAGTATATATCATTTGTTAAAACTTGTCAATAAGGGAACGGAAGATAATAGCAATGCACTGTCAAAAAATATTCCTTAAATCGTTTTCATATTTTGAAAATTTATTGACATATATGTTAAATTGTGTTATAATAAGAAAAAATATGAATGTAAACAGGAAGGTGCATTATTATGTCAGCGTCACTATTGATACTTGCCGCAGGTCTGGGGACCCGTTTCAAAGGCGGCATTAAGCAGCTTACCCCTGTGGGAACGGACGGCGAACTGCTGATGGAATATTCCGTGGCAGACGCTGTACGGGCAGGATTTGACAAGGTGATATTCATTATCCGCCGTGATATAAAGGAGCAGTTCGAGGAGCTTATCGGCAGCAGGCTGAGAAAATACGTCAAGGTATGCTGCTGTTATCAGGATATGGACGACCTTCCCGACGGATTTTCCGCACCCGAGGGCAGGACAAAGCCATGGGGCACTGTTCATGCGGTTCTTGCGGCAAGGGAACTTATCAACGAGCCTTTTCTTATCATCAATGCGGACGATTATTACGGTCAGGCTACATATAAAAATGTATATGACTTCCTTACAAATCCCGAAAGGAAGCAGGGGCAGCACTGCATGAGCGGCTTTATCCTCGGCAACACCCTCAGCACCACAGGCACGGTAACAAGGGGCATATGCAATGCCGATGAAAATGGTATGCTTGTTTCCGTCACTGAGACATACACCATTTCAAGGCAGGAAAACGGCATAATCCAGGGCACACTGGACGGCGAGATCGTAACTGTGTCACCCGACAGCATTGCCTCTATGAATATGTGGGGCTGCGGACAGGAGATAGTCCCTCAGCTGGAGCGCTGCTTCGGCGAATTTCTGTGCGGCATTGGCAGAAATGAGCTTAAAGCCGAGCTGGCTCTGCCTACTGCATTTGATAAGCTCATCAAGAGCGGCGAAATATCCGTAAAGGTAATTCCCACCCATGACAAATGGTACGGCATGACCCATACTGAGGATATGCCCGAAATAAAAGAAGCCTTTGCAGACATGACCCGAAAGGGTATTTATAATGTTCCCCTTTTTGACGCAAGGGAAGAGATGAATGTGACAGCGTAAAAGCTGCTGCATATAATACTAATCACGAATACAGAGAAAAGGCTGTTGCACAAGATGCAGCAGCCTTTTTGGTTGTGTGGCAAACGAAAAAAAGCAGCACTATAAATCCACTCATAACGAAAAAGGTCTGTCACAGCTAAATGCTGCAGCAGACCTTTTATAATGCTATTTTATGCGCTCAGATCAAACCTGGCTGTTGTTATCGAGGAAGTCCATAACATCATCAACGGTTGTGAATGCAAGTGCGGTGCAGGTATCTGCGCAGCCGTAGTAGATGCAGATTCTTCCGGTGTCAGCGTCAACGAGGTTAGCGCAGGGGAATGTAACTGCGTCGGTATCACCAACGAGCTCATAGTACTCCTGAGGGCTGAGGAGGTAGGAAGCACCTCTCTTGAGAACCTTCCAAGGCTCGTCCTTATCGAGGAGAGCTGCGGAGAAGCTATATACATAGCCGTTGCAGGAAGTAAGTACACCGTGGTAGAAAATGAGCCAGCCGCGATCGGTCTCTATAGGAATAGGACCTGCGCCCATCTTAGTGGATTCCCAGCCCTTGGAGGGACCCATTACGTGTCTGTGCTGGCCCCAGAATGTGAGGTCGGGAGACTGGCTGATGAACATATCGCCGAAAGGAGTGTGTCCGCTGTCGGAAGGACGGCTCATCATCATGTACTTGCCGTTGATCTTTCTGGGGAACATAACGCCGTTTCTGTTGAAGGGGAGGTATGCGTTCTCAAGCTGTGTGAAGGTCTTGAAATCGTAGGTGTAAGCGATACCGATGGTAGGCTTCCAGCCGTAAGCGTTGCACCATGTTACAACGTACTTGTCTTCGAGCTTGCAAACTCTGGGATCGTAGCCGTACTGCCACTGAGCAACCTCGGGGATATCGCACTCAAAGTGGATTCTCTCCTCGTTGATGTCCCAGTTGATACCATCCTTGGAGAAGCCAACGTGAAGCTCCATGTTTCTCTCTCTGTCGTCAACTCTGAAAACGCCTGCGAACTTGTAGTCGCCGTTCTCGAAAGGTACAACGGAGCTGTTGAAGATGGAGTTGGAAGGCTCTCTGTAGCCGTTAGCCTTCTTGACCATGATCTGATCTCTCTTGATGATAGGGTTAGCACTGTATCTCCATACAACGTCTCTGCATCCCTCGGGCTTTTCCATCCAGGGGATATTGGGCATGGATACGCCGTTTACAACCTGTGTTTTCATTACGAAATCCGCCTTTCATATTTAAATTTATTTTCGTTTCGCATTACTGCGTTTTTTACTGTAATTTAACTATACCAAAATTTCATTTCATTGTCAATAGTGTTTGATTTTACATTTAGGCACATTTAATTTTGTTAAAACTGCACAACAAAGTCCATTTCAACCGTTTAAGAACGGCTTTTCACGGGTCAAATTCAGCCGTGCAGGGCATTTTAAGAGACTGATAATGTTAAGTTTTCCGAACTTGCCCAATATTTTTGTTGATATCGCACTATTTTCAGCATCAAATTTTTACACATATTTTTTATCTAACCTTTATTTAACTTAATTTAACCTATTTTCAGGTTAAAAATAAGGCGCATATTTTTACTTTTCACGGCATATGATTTTCCATATTTACAGAAAGTCGGTCATGCCTATGAATACGCTCATCGAAACCGCAAATTCCCTGCTGTGGGGCAGGTTCACCGTGGCGCTTATCCTCTGCTGCGGCATATATCACACGGTAAAAAGCGGATTTATCCAGCTGAAGCTCCCGAAGCACCTTTTCTCCTCGGACGGAAAGAACAGGCTGGGAGCTGTGACAAGCGCTCTTGCCGCATCTCTGGGAACGGGAAATATCACGGGCTGCGCCGCCGCCATTGCCGCAGGAGGCGCAGGGGCGGTGTTCTGGATGTGGCTCTCCGCCCTTGGGGGAATGGCGCTTGCTTACTCGGAAAACCGCATAGGCGCTGAGTTTGGGGAGAAATATCCAAAGTCCGCCAGAGGGCCTATGCTGTACATTGAAAAGGGCATGGGAGCAAAGTGGCTGGCGGCGGCTTATGCTGTATGCTGCCTTGGGGCGGCAATATTCATGGGCAGCATGAGCCAGTCGGGGGCGCTGTCCGACGCACTTTCGGCGCAAACTCCCCTGCCACGGTACATATGCTCATTGGCTGCGGCTGTAGTCACGGCTGCGGTGCTTTTTTCCTCCGACCGTGCGGCGGAAGGGGTAATGAAATTTTCCGCAAGGATAGTGCCTGTTATGGGGCTGCTGTACGCAGGCGGCTGCATTGGGCTGCTCATTATATCAAAGTGTGATGTCTCAGGCGCATTTGCGGATATATTCTCCCAGGCATTTTCAATGAAAGCGGCAGCAGGCGGAGCAGCTGGCATTACGGTGAAAAAAGCCGTTTCCGTCGGGCTGCGCAGGGGGATATTCTCCAACGAGGCTGGCATGGGAAGCTCCGTCCTCGTTCACTCCGAGGCAGATTTCGGCGAACCGCAGTCTGCGGGAGCATGGGCTGCCTTTGAGGTATTTCTTGACACGATAGTCTGCTGTACCCTTACCGCACTGGTGATAATATGCTGCAAAACCAACGACATCACCGCAGCATTCTCATACGGCTTCGGCAGGTGGGGCGGCGGGTTCGTGTGCCTGTGCATATGTATGTTTGCCCTCGCCTCGGTGCTGGGGTGGAGCTGCTACGGGGAAAAATGCCTGTGCTACATCACGGGAAAGCACTGCGGAAAATGGTGCAGGCTGGTGTTCTGCCTTGCATGCGCCGCAGGGGGATTTATCGCCACGGAAAGCGTTTTCGGCATAAGCGACCTTTTCAACTGCCTGCTGATGATAATAAATCTGCCTGTGATAACCGTTCTGACCATGCGCAGCGGCAAATAATACCATTATAACCTTTATCGCCATTTCATATGTACTTAAACCTCACACTTCCGCATACATATAATCATAGCAAAATGCAAATCGGAAAGGATGGTAACAAAATGATGAAATTTTATCCTGAGGGCTGCCTGATAAATACTCCCGAAAATAAAGCCTCAGTCAGTTCACTGGAAGCCCTTGAGGAAGCACGCATAAGCGGAAGGATACTTGAAGCCAAAGCCTCGGTCTGCGACAACGGACATAACCTTATCGCCGAGCTGCCCTGCGGAAGAGCGGTCATTCCCCGAAATGAGGGCGCTGTGGGCATCGAGGACGGCTCCACAAGGGATATCGCACTGATAACCAAAGTCAACAAGCCAGTCTGCTTTAAGGTCACGGAAATATCGGAACGGGGCATTTTTCTCTCCCGCCGTGCAGCCCAGCAGGAGTGCATAGACAGATACATAAGCCGCCTGGTCCCCGGCGATATCATTCCCGCTCGGGTCACTCATCTGGAACAGTTCGGCGCATTTGTGGATATCGGCTGCGGTCTGCCCTCGCTGATACCGATCGACGCAATATCCGTGTCAAGGATATCCCACCCATCGGACAGATTTTATACAGGTCAGATGATACGTGCGGCGGTCAAAGGCGTTAACGGCAGCAGGATATGGCTCACCCACAAGGAGCTGCTGGGCACATGGGAGGAGAACGCCGCCTGCTTTTCCTGCGGCGAGACTGTTTCGGGCATTATCCGCTCCGTGGAGGATTACGGCATATTCGTGGAGCTTGCCCCAAACCTTGCGGGACTTGCCGAGCCTAAGGCGGGAGTGCGGGCAGGTCAGCATGCAGGAGTGTATATCAAGGCGATGATTCCCGAGAAAATGAAAGTGAAGCTCATCATCGTAGATGTGTTTGACAGCGATGACCGCCCCGAGCCGCCCAGATATTTCATTCCCGAGAACGTGAGCCGGATCGAGCGCTGGCGCTATACCTCAGAGCTTTCGGACAGGGTAATCGAGACGATTTTTGACTGATACTTCAAGAATAAATAAAGACGCATAGTAAAATTTGTCTGATTTTTTTATAAAAAGCCCTTGCCAAGCCGAAAAAAATATGATATAATACATTTGTTACAGTTGTGACTAACGTTTAAACATATATTTCGGAGGAAAAAATATAATGGGAGTTATTGAAATTGTCAGCGGTATCGTGCTGATTCTGTGCAGTATTTTCATTGTGGTCATCACACTTATGCAGTCCCAGAAGCAGCAGGGCATGACAAGTGCAATTCAGGGCTCAAACAATGACAGCTTTTACGGAAAGAACGGTCAGAACACAAGAGAAAAAGCTCTTGAAAGACTGACAAAGATCGTTGCTGTAGTTTTCTTCGTTGTAACCATTGCAGCAAACATAATCGCTGTTATAGCGACTAAGGGCTGATAAAAGCTTTGGCTCCCGCACCGAATGCCGTGCGGGGGCTTTTTTATTAGGTAAGATATATGGATATAAAGCTTTACTATTCGGAGCATGGCAGCGGTGAGCCGCTGATACTCCTCCACGGAAACGGCGAGGACAGCGGATATTTTAAAGAGCAGATACGCTTTTTCTCAAAGCATTTTCGGGTCATAGCCGTTGATACCAGGGGTCACGGCAGGACGCCAAGAGGGAATGCCCCGTTTACTCTGACGCAGTTTGCGGAGGATCTCAGGTGCTTTATGCTTGAAATGGGGATAAAAAAAGCCCACATTCTGGGCTTTTCCGACGGCGCAAACATAGCCATGCTTTTTGCGCTGAAATATCCGCAGATGGCGGACAGACTCATACTCAACAGCGGCAACATATTTCCCTCGGGAATGAAATTGTCGGTGCGCCTGCCAATCGAAGCGGGATATGTGCTTAACAAAGCGCTTTCAAAAATAAGCAAGCGGGCAAAAAAGCAGGCGGAGCTGCTGGGGCTTATGGCAAACGAGCCCCATATCCGCCCGAAAGAGCTTTCGGCGATACGGTCAAAAGCCCTTGTCATCGCAGGAAACAAGGATATGATAAAAGGAAGCCACACACGCCTTATCGCCTCTTCGCTGCCAAATTCGCAGCTGGCGATAATTCAGGGCGATCACTTTACAGCGGCAAAAAAGCCCAAGGTGTTTGACCGTGTGGTCTATAGATTTTTAACTGAAAAGGAAAGGTCATAAATATGGCAGATATTTCACAGATTTGCATAGCAAGAATACTTAATATAATGGAGCAGTGCGGAAAGAAAGCTATATCCGACAAGGCTCTTTACGGCAAAGTAAAAGGCAAAAAAGTAACTCTCCCCGACTATAAAAAAGCCGTTTCATGGCTCAAAGAGCGTGGAGATATCGTTGAGATAAAGCAGGGCTACATTCTCACCAAGGCAAACGGAATGTTCACCGCCGAGGTAGCACGTATCAACAAAACATTCGGCTTTATAAAGTGTGAGGACGGCTCGGAAATATTCGTCCCCGGCAAATTCCTTAAAGGCGCAATGCCCGGAGATACGGTGGTATGCCGACTTATTCCTCCCCGTGGTGATTCACCCGAGGCAGAGGTAACAGCCATTGCAAAGGAGGGCTTCTCCGAATTTACGGGAACTGCCGAAAAGTCGGAGGGTCAGTGGTATGTCCGCCCCGACAGCTTCTGCAAGGATCTTATCGCTGTGAGCGAAAAGTACCCCGATATAAAAGAGGGCGACAAGGTGCTGGCAACTATCACCAAGAGAGGTGAGCGCCATGCCGACCACAGATGCAAGATAAGCGCAGTTTTCGGAAGCTCTGACAAGGCTTACAGCAGCGCTCTGGCTGTGCTGTACATGAACGATGTGGAGACCGAGTTCCCCATTGCCGTGCAGGACGAGGCACGCCACATTTCAGGCATGAAGATAACCGACAAGGACATCTACGGCCGCCTTGACCTGAGAGACAAGATAATCTTCACCATTGACGGTGCGGATACAAAGGATATAGACGACGCAGTTTCCGTTGAAAAGGCCGAGAACGGCTGGAAGCTGGGCGTTCACATTGCGGACGTTTCCCACTACGTAAAGCCAAATTCAGAGCTGGATAAGGACGCTTTTCTCCGTGGAACCTCCATATATTACGCAAACAAGGTAATACCAATGCTCCCCAAGGAGCTTTCCAACGGCATATGCTCCCTTAACCCCAACGAGGACAGGCTCGCATTCTCATGTCTCATGGAGCTTGACGAGGACGGAAAGCTCACAAAGTACAAGTTCAGCAAGACCGTTATCCGTTCCCGTGTAAAAGGCGTTTACAGCGAAGTTAACAAGATACTGGACTGCCGTGACGATGTTTCAAAGATCCCCGCTGATATTGCGGAAAAGTATGCGGGACTTACGGACACGATCTTCCTCATGCAGCAGCTGGCGGAGATACTTACAGCCAACAAGCTGAAAAGAGGCGCTCCCCAGATCGATACTCCCGAATGCAAGCTGACCATCGACGAAAACGAGGTCTGCACAGACGTTCAGAAGCGTGAGCGTGGCAGAGCGGAGCTTATCATCGAGGAATTTATGCTCAGCGCCAACGAGGCTGCCGCAAAGACCGCAAGGGAAAACAATATTCCCTTTGTTTACCGTGTGCATGAAAATCCCGCACCCGAAAAGATAACCGAGCTGCTTGAAGTAATAGACAGGCTGAATATCCCCCACCCCAACTTCTCCAGCGTAAAGCCTGCACATCTGGCACAGATACTGGATTCCGTCAGGGATACGGAGCTTTCGCCTGTGATAAACAACATGGTGCTCAGGTCAATGGCAAAGGCGAAGTATTCCGATGAACCTCTCGGTCACTTCGGACTGGTGCTGAAAGACTATGCACACTTCACATCGCCTATCAGAAGATATCCCGACCTTGCGATACACCGTATCCTCACCGACCTGTGCTACAACAAAATGCCACCTGCGGTCATTGCAAAGAGATACGGCAAATTTGCGGCAAACGCATCACTCCAGTCCTCCGAATGTGAGCTGACGGCAATGAGAGTTGAGCGTGACTGCGAGGACTGCTACATTGCGGAATATATGTCATCTCATCTTGGCGAGGAGTTTGAGGGCAACATCAGCGGAATAACCGATTACGGAATGTACGTGGAGCTGCCCAATACCGTTGAGGGACTTGTTAAGATAGAAACGCTTCCCGACGGCACATACGAGTATGACGGACATTTCTCACTTACCAGAGACGGCAAGGCGGTATATTCCGTGGGACAGAATGTGCGTGTAAAATGCGTCAAGACAGATGTTTCGGGCGGAAAGATTGATTTTGTTATTGCATAAAAATAAGCGAGCTAACGGACTTTTGAAAAAAACAAAAGTCCGTTTTTTGCTGAAAGAGATAAGCGCACAAATAAAAACATCAGCACAAATGAGATCAAGGTAAAGGGTTTAGGTCAAGCCTTTTCCCCGAAAGGCTTGCGGGTGTCCAGAGGGCAGAGCCATCTGGTCGCTGTCCGCAGACAGCGAAATCCGTTTGCTTGCGGCTAAAATGATTAAAATATTAGCCGACTGACTAAAAAATTTCCAAAGCCGCCTGCACAGTGAGTTCAAAGTCCTGCAAATGAATATTTTCTATCATTATATACAAAAGGCTATTAAAATGCAGGCGGCTTGAAACTGAGAGCAATTTCGCAGAAATTGCGTTTCAGTTTCCGCCGTAAGGCGCAGGTACGGACAAAATAAACAGTTTCATATGCAGCACTCATTATAAAAAGTGCTGTCTTTCTCATTTGTCCATTCTCTCAAACAAAAACGGACTTCCGGATAAAATAACCGAAAGTCCGTTTGTTTTTATCAGCCCTGCTCCCTAAGCCCCGAAAGGGCGCTTCTTCCGACCTTATCATAAAAGGCGGAAACAAATATAACCGGTGCCGAGAAATGCACCGCAGGTTCATTGGTTGAAAAGCTGTACTCGTTATCGATATAGCACTTTGCGGGGGGCATTCCCTTTTCAATGTGCCACTTGGAATATTCGTCCCCACGCTCGCCGTTTGCTCCGCTGACTATCATTCCCGGGAGAGGTGAATCGGAATTTGAGGATATGGACAGCTTATGTGACGGGAATCGGCAGTATTCCTCGCCTGCTCCTGTCATATACATGATATCCATAGGGTTCTGACCGAAAATGTACGAAAACTGGTCGGTGGCTCCCGAAAGATACCTCTGGTCGCCGCTGATAAGATATGCGGTGATAAAGTCCATGCAGTCGGAAAGCACATCGGCGTTGCTTCCGTAGCAATATCCGCCGCCTGCGCTCCTTGCAGTCCTGTAGCCGCTTTCCTTTATGGCGATGAGCATTCTCTCCGCCCTGTCGGTAAGGCGCTTTCTGATGAAAGCCTCCACTGCACGGTCACGGTTATGCTCGCTCAGCAGATAGGACAGCGCCGCAAAGCCGCCGCACTGTGTTCCGCCGAAGCCTGTGAAAACAGAGGTCACATATTTGCGGGAGATCATATCGGCAAAGCTGTCGTCTCCCGTAAGGGAATACATCTCGCACATTGCCCACATAAAGTCGCTTTCAAGACGGAATGCGCCCTCTCCGCTTTCGGAGCAGCTGCCGTCTTTTCCCGTGTAATAGTTATATTCATCTGACTGGACTATCCACAGCCAGCTTTTTTCCGCTGCGTTCCTGAGCTTTTTCGCATAGCTCATGTCAACGCCCCTGAAGCAGTCCGCCGCAAGTGCGGTCACTGCCGTAAATCTGAGAGCCGCACGGCAAGTCTTATCCTCGATGAAATATTCGTCGTTATCCTCATCGGGGGCAACAAATGTATCTGAATGGCGTGCGTCAATGCCCGAATACACGCCGCCGTCGCTGTCCTGCATTTTCATGAGCCAGTCAAGACCCCACCTGCATTCGTCCTCGATAAGAACTCTTTCGGGCTTGGGGAAGCTTCCTCTGAAAAGCTTCAGGGCATAGAGCATATCCGCCGCAGTAAGGCAGGCAGATACGGTATTTCGGCAGTAGCAGCCTGCGCTGTGCCAGCCGCCCGAAACGTTCCTTGTTGCATCGGAATCACTCCTGAAAGCAATGGGATCCATATGGCATTCCCTGCGCATGAAGTCTTCGTCTTTACGCTCGGAAAAGCTGTCGTTTTCAAAGTTGAAGCCGCAGCGGTTCAGATATATTCCGTGAAGAATGGTGCTGCGGATATTCTTGTATGGGTTTTCGGATATCTCAAACTCGTCCGAACGCCTGTAGCCTGCCCTGATAAAATATCTTCCCTTAACGTTATAATCGGAAAAATCCGCCAGACGGACGGTATCCCCCGACTCCCTGTCATAAAAAGGGTGGGAAAGGCGGCCTGCATAAACGCTTACGCCCCTGACAGCATCTACAAGGTAAAAGATGCCTGCGGTAACGCTGCACACAGCCGATTTGGGCATACCTGTCATATACCCCAGTCGATTGATATGTATTTTCTTTTTCACAGCCGTCACCTCCGCACTTTGATTTACTATAATTATACCCTACAATCCAAGAAAATTTATATCGTTACCTATGACAAATATGGAATATTATTTGTTGTATTTTTTTAATTTTGCTTGAACGGACTTGCGGAAATCGGCGCATCGTGTTATAATAAACGGAGATATGCACAAGCTTGCCGACAGGCGTTAATTCAGAGTTTTACAGGAGTGGTTATATGGAGATAAAATTTAATGACAGCTGTATAAATTACGGCGGAAGAGTCGATATAAAAGATGACGGAGCATATTTTTACTTTGCTTCCTCATATTTGCAGGTGCGCTTTACGGGCACTGAAATATCTGCGGTGATAAATAACAGCAGCGTGTGGGGGACCCTCTGCATAGGATACATTATCGACGGCAGAATGGGCAAGATCCCCCTTTCCCCCACAAACAACGGCAAGGATATCACCTATCAGATAGCAAACAGCCTTGAAGAAAATAAGGAGCACACCCTGCTCATCTACAAGCGTCATGCAGCAAACCACAGCTTTGCGGTAAAAAGCCTTTCATGCAGCGGCGAATTTCTCTCCGCTCCCGAAAAGCCCGCCCTCAGGCTGGAATTTTACGGCGACAGCGTTTCCGCAGGAGAAGTTTCCGAGGCGGTGGATTTTGTGGGCAGATGCGACCCTGCTTCCCACGACAGCTCATATGATAACTCCTACCTCAGCTACACATGGCAGACGGCACGTATGCTGGGTGCGGATATCCAGAACGTTTCCCAGGGCGGCATTGCAGTGTTTGATGACACAGGCTATTTCCACGCTCCCAAGATGATAGGCATGGAGTCGGTATATGACAAGATGTGCTACTTCCCCGAGGGCGGCGAGATAACCGAATGGGATTTCTCACGCTACACCCCCGACGCAGTAGTATTTGCCCTTGGTCAGAACGACAAGCACAACGGTCTGACCGATGCCGATGATATCGACATCTACGATAACGCCACCCGCACAAAGTGGAAAGAGGGCTACAAAAAGATCGTAAAGGCTGTTCATTCCCATTACCCTGCAAAAACAAAGTACATCTTCCTCACCACTCTGCTCATGCACGACCCCGAGTGGGACAAGGCAATAGATGAAGTCGTAAGCGAGCTTAAAGCAGATGGCATTGACGCACATCACTTTATGTTCAGGCGAAACGGCGCAGCCACCCCCGGCCACCCCAGATATCCCGAGCACACCGAAATGGCTCAGGAGCTTTCAGCATTTATAAAGACTATACTTTAAGGAGACGAAATGGAGCTTATCCAGTCAATAGATTTTTCCGTTCTCGATTTTATAAGGGAACATCTCAACTGCCGGTTTCTTGATATTTTTCTCGGCATTTTCACCACCCTCGGCAACGGCGGCATAGTGTGGATAGTCCTTACCGTAGGGCTGCTCATCTCAAAAAGATACCGCCGACTGGGCTGCGTTATGGCAATAGGCCTTGCCTTCTGCCTGCTTACGGGCAATCTGTTTTTAAAGCTATTGATAGCAAGGGACAGACCTTTCATAGTAAACCCCGATATAATCCTTGCCATATCGCCGCCGTCGGGATATTCATTCCCCTCGGGCCATTCATATTCGTCATTCATATCGGCAGTGATAATGGCAAAATACAGCCGCAAGCTTGCCGCAGCAGCAATTCCCGCAGCTGTACTGATAGCATTTTCAAGGCTGTATTTTTACGTGCATTTCCCCACCGATGTGCTGGCAGGCACGCTGATGGGCATAATTTTCGGACTTGTTATATATAAAATATGTGACGGCAGGATAATCAAAACTGCCGCCGATAAGGAGAATCAAAATGGTTGAGAAAGTTAAGGGCATATGCGAAAAGGCAGTTCAGGGGAAAATATCTCCCGAATCATTTTATGACACTCTGAGAGCTGTGGCTGACGACACCCGCACCGATGACGACCTTGCCTGCCTGCTGGAGGACGTTCTCATGGAAATTGAAATGGAACACGACGGCAACGGCGGCGCAAAGGCAGGAAAGCGCATCATCAAGGAAGCAGCTGAAAGGCTGCTGGAAGAAATGGAGTAACACTATTCTCATGCAGTTTTATCTTGGTATAGACATGGGCGGCTCGGCTGTAAAGCTTATTGCCGCCTCGGTAAATAACGGCACACTTGATGTTCTGGGCAGAACATCATACCCCTCGGGGGAGTCTGCCGAAAGGCTTGAAAATGAAGCAAGAAAGCTTATAAGCGAGCTGGGACTTTCCGAAAAGGATATTGTTGGAGCGGCGCTTACAGGCGTTGGCGCATCTGACGTGGCAGACAATTTCCTTGGCGCACCCGTCACACGCTTCAGCGAGTTTGAGTGCTTCGGAAGAGGCGGACAGTACCTCAGCGGGCATAACAAGGCGCTGGTGGTAAGCATGGGCACAGGCACCGCCTTTGTCAGAGCAGACGGCGATACATATATCCATCTGGGCGGCAGCGGAGTAGGCGGAGGCGCTCTTTCGGGGCTTTCCGAGCTTATCACGGGAGTACGCCGCAGCAGCGAGATAAACAAGATGATCTCCGCAGGCAGCGCCGCAAGGGTCGATCTCACCATAGGCGACATATGCAAGGGCGATGTCGGCGGACTTTCCCCCGATGTCACAGCCGCAAACTTCGGCAAAAAGGTGATGTCCACCGATAAAAACGACATTGCCGCAGGTCTGGCAAACATGGTATTCCAGACCGCAGGGGTCATGGCTGCACTTGCCTGCAAGAACACAGACTACGAACACGTTGTGTTTGTAGGCGCAATGACCGAAATACCCGAGGGCAGGGAGATGCTCCGTGCCGTGGGAAATCTTCACGGAATGACCTTTGATGTGCCCGCAGGCGGCACATATGCGGGAGCGCTGGGAGCGGTGCTCAGGTGCTGTAAGTATTAATTACATTTTAACTCAATAAGCAACATATCATTGACATTAATGTTCTCCCGTGCTATACTTTTTATAGAATAGCACGGGAGGACTTATTTTATGATGTACAGCTACGATCGCCTATGGAAGCGATTAACTGATAAAAATATAACCAATTCAGAAATAAGCCGAATGGCAAATATAAGTGCGCATACACTGTCTAAAATGCAAAAAAACGAGCCAATCACTTTAGATAACCTTGCAAAGATTGCAACTGTTCTAAATTGCAGCTTTGATGATATTATTGAATTTTCAGATGAAATGTATGGTATATCAAATGCTACCATGAGGAACTGGAAAAAACTAAATACTAATTCATCTGATCGTCTTACTTCACGTGCAAACAAAAGGAAATCTCCAAAGCGCATTCTGCCGTACGAATATTTCAGCAATGAAGGAAATATTCCATTCACGCAAAAAATCCTTGACATCATTGACTCCCAAAGCCTTGACATTTTACCGTCAATTTTTTCACTGGGAATAAATCTTTTAAAAAAAGCAGGCCTTTACAATAAAAGTCATGTTTCAGCCGTTCTCGCTGACTATTCGGATATAACTGTTATTCCTGAATTGGAAGCCATTGATATTCCAGATGATGAATACGATATTCTCGGCTTAATATATCAGTCATATCAGCGAGAAGGAGAAAAGAATATAGCAGGGTCATATTACACGCCCCAACAAGTCGCATATAATATGACTTGCAGTTTCAATTTTTCCAATCATCAGAAATTTCTTGACCCTTGCTGCGGCAGCGGTGCTTTTTTATTATCCGTACCTGCCAAGACCCCATTGCAGATTTTCGGCATAGATAATGATGAAACAGCCGTACTGATAGCAAAGATCAATTTGCTGCTTAAATATTCCAAGTACGAATTTAACCCTCAAATTTACTGCTTTGATTATTTAAGCAATGACACAAATGCTCTTAGATCATCTATTCTTAACACAGAATTTGACTATATAGCAACCAACCCTCCATGGGGCGCAATGGGACATAATAATGTTATAAGCAATGGTATCACATCGGAGGAAAGCTTTTCATTATTCTTTGTCAAATCATTTGAACAATTAAAAGCAAATGGGACGATACGTTTCCTTTTTCCCGAGTCCATACTAAATGTTAAAGCCCACAAAGATATAAGACAATATATTCTTGAAAACACTAAACTGGTAAGCATAACCAAGTATAATGATGTTTTTTCTGGTGTTACCACCAATTATATTGATATTGAGTGTATAAACGCCTCTAAGTCTGACCATTTTATGGTATATTCCGGCACTGAGACCAGATCAGTATCTGTTTCATCAATATATGAAACAGACAATTTGATTTTCAATCTGCTTTCAGATGATGATATTTCTATCATTCATAAAATTAAAGATAAAGGTAACTATTATCTTAAAGACAGTACATGGGCTCTTGGTATTGTAACAGGTGATAATAAAAACAAACTCCTTTCTGAGCCTAATAAAGATACTGAAAGAATTTACACAGGCAAAGAAATTCAGCCATATATATTAAAACCTGCCAAAAAATATATAGTATATGACAGAAACCAGCTTCAGCAGGTCGCAAAGGACGATATATACCGTGCGCCCGAAAAATTAGTTTATAAATTTATTTCCAATAAACTTGTATTTGCATATGATGACAGTTCCAGTCTGTTTTTAAACAGTGCCAATATACTTATTCCTGATATTCCCAATATGAGTATTAAAGTGGTAATGGCATTTTTAAACTCTGCGCTTTTTCAGTTTTTATATAATAAACTCTTCGGTGAAATAAAAATATTGAAAGGCAACCTGATGGAACTGCCTTTTCCGCAAATTACTTCCACTGATAATAATATTATAACCGCTTTAGTTGATGATATTTTATCAGGAAATACAGATACACAAAACGATATTGATAAATATATCTTTTCACTGTATAATTTAACCGACAATCAAATATCACATATAAGGAGCGAAATAAATGGAACAGCTGATTAAGGAATTGCAAACTCAGATCAACATTATGAATAAACACCTGGAAACCCCATATGACCTCAACAGTGATACACTTGATAACCTCTATTCTGTATATCCCTTTAATAAATTTGAATATGTAATAAGTCATCTGCTCGGAACCGACACAATAACTCTTGAACAGTACCTTGATATAAGAAGCAGTTATCTGGATAGGAACAAATACCTTTACATTTTTGAAATTACAGCACCAAGAACTTTTGGTGAAACATGGGCTCAGAGGCATCTTAATGAAGTAGTTCCCGAATTAAAGAATCCATCGAAGAAACTTGACCCCAATTACTCCGGACAATATGATTTCTGGTATGACAATATCCGAATAGAAGTAAAAGCATCAAGAGCTGTCAAACGCAAAAGCGGCGAAACCCTTATTATCAAAGCTTTATCCAGTGACTCAAAGAGCGGATTTGATATGAATTTTCAGCAAATGAAACCCGATTGCTGTGATGTATTTGTCTGGATTGCTGTATGGCGTGATGTAATACGATACTGGGTGCTTTCCAGCGATGAAGTAAAAACTAATAAATATTATTCAGGCGGGCAGCACAGAGGCAATAAAGGTGAAGGTCAATTACGGCTGACTGAAAAAAATATAAAGGAATTTGACCCATATATCGTTGGCTGCAGGGATATTCTGGAAAAAATAAAGAAAAAAGCGCAAAAGTGATAAAAATACCGTCATGTTCTCATTACGAAAACATGACGGTATTTTTATTTTATGATCCCATATCCCAGCTTCATCATCAAAATGCGTCTCACATGGCTGTCAATGATATCATCGCTAAGCTCGCCGCTTTCGTATGCGGCTTTAAGGTCATTATATGCCGTCTCATAATCTGTCACGCATATCATGTCATTATCCGCAAGTATGGCTTTTACATAGACCGAGCCGTCGCCTGCGTACTCTTTTATTGCGTCCATTCCCATGTCGTCGGTGATGGCAACGCCGTCGAACTCCAGCTTGTCTCTCAGCACCTCATGTATTGCAGGCGAAAGGGAAGCGGGATAGTCGGGGTCAATATTGTCATATATCGTGTGACCCACCATAACTGCGGGGGTTTTGTCCTGCACGGCGTTGATGCCTGCGGAGAACGGCACAAAATCACGGTTATAGAACTCGTAAAGCTCCCTGCTGTCATGAACCATGCCCTTGTGAGTGTCGGTGTTCTCGCCGTAGCCGGGGAAATGCTTCAGGCAGGAAGCCAGCTTTCTGTCGGCAGATGCACTGACAATGGCTGCCACAGCCTCGGCAGTATGCTCGGGGTCCTGACCCATGGTTCGGGGATAGATGTATGAGTTTTCGTCCTCGGAAATATCCGCCACGGGTGCAAGGTTCAGGTTTATGCCCAGCGATGTGAGCAGCTCTGCCTTTTCCTTGGCATCTATCTCCAGCAGCTCCGCTCCCCCTCGGCCGTAAAGCACCTGCGGGGAAGAAAACGGCTCATCACGGAAAGCGGTGTATTTGCTCACTCTCACCACCGTGCCGCCCTCCTCGTCAACTGCAATGAACGGGGCAATAGTCACGGACGAGCTTATTTCCGCCGTAAGGGCAGTCACAGATTCGGGGCTTGCGTTCTTGAAATCATCGGCGTACATGGTATATCCGCCGAAATTGTATTCCGATATGACCTGCGCCGCATTGGCAGGCATTCTTGCCAGCAGCAGCTGACCTATCTTTTCATCGGCGGACATTTCCGAAAGCAGCTCATCTGCCCTTTCGGCATATTTCTCCGACTTGGACTTCTGAGAAACGGAAGTCTCCGTCTCAGTCACCTCAGCCTCGGTTATCTCGGTAAGGGTTATGCCCACGGCAGGGGCGTTCTTGCCGATGTTTGCGTCATTTTCAATTATATTGTTCACCGATTCGCTGACGGAAGAGCACCCTGTAAGTGCGGCAGCGCAGAGAACGGCAAAAAGCTTTGACAGCTTCAATCATATCAATCCTTTCGGCAGATAATATATCTGATATTTGACAATATCCAATATATAACTATGTCTGATATAATTATACACATATGACCGTTTTCTGTCAATAAGCGGTTTATTCTCCCTTAACAGGCAAAGGCTTGGCAGACGCTCTCATCACCAGCAGGAAGGATATTATTATTTCAACAGCGGTCAGTACCGCAAAGAAAGCCACGCCCTGTGCAGCATTGCCAGTAGGGCCGTTGGCAAAAAGTCCCACAAGCTTAAACAGACCTGTGTACAGCCACTGAACCTTTTCTATGCCGAAAACAGCCAGCACGCCGAGGTTGGGGCCGAACGCAATAAGGCATATCACAACTGCAGCTATCCAGCCGGGCAGGCGATAAACTATGGAAGTGAACATAATGCCCGCCGCACCCGATGCAAGGCAGAACATAAAGCAAAGCAAATATAGTCTGAGATAAACAAGAACTATGTTCATTCCGCTCTCCAAAAGCGCTGACACTCCGCCGTAAACCTCAGCACCCCAGAACGGCTGTCCGCCGCCCATAGCAGCCGTCAGCGGTGAAAGCACGGCACATTCTGCGGTAACAAGCAGTGAAATTATGGCAACGGATATGAGCTGTGAAAGGATAGCAGTCTTTCGTGATGCGCCGTTTGCTGCGGCTGTATTGACAAAATCCTGTGAATAGCAGCACATAAACACAAACATCATTATCATTGAAAAAGCGTCAAGGGCTGTCATCTCTGCGCCCTTAAAGGTAAATGGTGTACGCTCAATAAGAGATGTCAGAGTTGCCCCAAAAAACATTCCGCCAATGCTCATAGCAGGGAGGAATGCAAGTGTCCCTTTCATTCTCATAAGCTGATATTTTACGCAGCCTGTTAAGCTTCTTATTGTCATATTATCTCCCCCTATCAAGAATTCGTCAGTTGGATAAACAGTGCCTGCAAGCTCAGCGGCTCTGCTTCAAGCTCAGGCGGAACATTGTCATTTGCCCTGTTTCCCTTTACGTATGCGGTCTTTAGTCCGCCGATCGAGTCAACGCTCATAACGTCTTTTCCTGCAATGAAGCTTTCCACATCGGAGGCCTTGCCCGATACGCTGTAGCCCATGGAACGAACATTGTCCGCATCCTCATCAAGCAGCAGCTTTCCGTCCTTGATGACCACTGCCCTTTCGATTATCCCCGCAGCCTCCTCAATAAGATGAGTGGAGATAACATATGTGGCAGGGTGATCGTTATAGTGGTTCACCACCTGCTTGTAGAACATATCACGGTGATTTGCGTCCAGTCCCAGCACAGGCTCGTCAAAGAACACTACAGGCGCATTGCAGGCAAGGGCATTGACTATCTTTGCAATGGTGCGGTAGCCTGTGGAAAGCCTGCCGAGCCTCTTTTTTATGTCAAGCCCATATTCGTTGCAGAGCTTCATAGCATAGTCCATATCATAATCGGGATAGAAAAATGAAGCGGTCTTAAACATCTCTTTTACTTTAATGGCAGGATTATACAAAAGCTGCTCGCTCATCATATGTATCTTGCCCACAGCGCTGTCGTTATCCGCCTGAGGCTCGCCGTCGACTGTTACCTCCCCCGAATCCGCAAAAATACGGTTGCTTACAATGTTCAGCAGCGTGGATTTTCCTGCACCGTTCCTGCCCAGCAGACCGTAAATGCAGTTTTCTTTAAGGGTAAGGCTCACATCGTCAAGAGCCTTGTTCTTTCCGTAGGATTTTGAAACGTTTTTTATCTCAATGGTGCTCATTATTGTCACAGCCTTTCTCTATCATGGTGATTATCTCGTCTCTGGAAATTTTCAGCTTTTCAGCCTCGCTGACCAGCGCCCTGATGTATTTGTCGAAAAATTCCTGCTTTCGTTCACTGCGGATCTTGCTTTCCGCACCTGTGCTGACGAACATACCAAGTCCCCTTTTCTTGTAGATGATGCCCTTTTCCACCAGAATGTTCACCCCTTTAAGGGCGGTGGCAGGGTTTATTTTGTACATGGCGGATATTTCCGTAGTAGATGGGATCTGCGTTTCCTCGGGGAAAACGCCTGTCAGAATATTTTCCTCCACCCACTCCGCCATCTGGATATAGATGGGCTTTTCGCCGTCAAAGCTTATCAATACGCTTCACCTCCGTTAGTGTATCGGTTAATTGCTTATGTAACTAACTATATCACCGGCAATACGATATGTCAATAGGGCAAATATATATTTGTAGAATATGACAACAAAAGGCAGATATGCCCGCAATCTCTTGTATAATTTGCACGCCAAGACATAAAAAATTACCGCATTTTGAAGCTTACCCAAAATGCGGTGATTGCTGAATTTATATTACGAAATTACTTGAGCATTGCTCCGTCGCTGAATGCCTTGCCTACCTTTTCACCCAGAGCAACATAGTCATTGTTTGCAGGGTCAAAGGTAATGGGTCTGAACTTGGAAAGGTCGATCTTTCCGTCAGTGAGAATGTTCTCATCTGCGCTGACGTTTATTATCTCGCCCACCAGACGGCAGCTTTCCTCGTCGTAGCTTACAAGCTTGCACTCGAGAGTCATTGGCAGCTGCTCAAAAACGGGAGCATCTACCTTTTCGCTCTTTACGGCAGTCCAGCCTGACTTTTTCATCTTGTCGGGATCATTGTTTGCGGAAACTATACCTACAAAATCCGCAGCCACAACATTTGCCGCATCAGCAGGGCTTACGGTGAATGCGCCCCTTGCAAGGATATTCTTTGTGGTCTTATGGCCTGCGCTGACGCAGATAGATATCTGTGTACTGTCGCTGATACCGCCCCAAGCGGCATTCATTGCATCGGGTACGCCGTTCTCGTCATATGTGCCGATAATAAGCACGGGCATGGGATAAAGCATAGCCTTTGCACCAAAATCTTTTCTCATAGTAAAATCCTCCTTAATATGAGAATTATCATCATGATAGATTTACAATATAAGTGCAACACATGGAAAAAATAATGACACATAAAGCAACTCGTGTTATAATGGGAGTAACCACACAACCATAAACAGGAGGAGCAATATGTGCCATTACACCCATTTTACCACAGAAGAGCGAGAAATGTCAAGAGTTTTGAAAGCCCAGGGATTCAGCATTCGGGTAATTGCCCGAATGCTGAATCGGTCGCCGTCCTCGGTGAGTCGAGAGTTTCGCAGAAATTGTTATGCCAATGGCGAATATGCCGCACATCATGCAGATAAGCTTTACCGAAAGAGAAGAAAAAACTGTGGCAGAAAGCCCAAACTCAAAGAAGGACCGGCACGTGATTATGTACTCGAAAAGATGTCATTAAGGTGGTCTCCCGAGCAGATCGCCGGTCGTTCCAAGCTTGACAATGAGCCATTCGGCATTTCATTTCCAACCATTTATCGTGCTATCGATTCCGGTGTTTTGCCCCCTCAGCTTAAGAAAATTATGCGTTTCAAATGGCAACACAAGAAGTGCAAAGGCGAGGATAAGCGTGGCAAAATCCCCGATACTACGCCAATCAGTAAACGTCCTGCCAGTGCAGAAAATCGTACCCGCTTTGGTCATTGGGAAAGTGATACTGTTCTTGGAATGCGTAAAACAGGCTGTTTCGGCACTCATGTTGAACGCAAGTCCGGTTATCTTGTTGCTTTCAGAATCAATGACAGGCAGGACAAGGCGTTCAATATAGCAACTATTAAAGCCTTTTCAGCTATTCCCGATAAGTTGAAGAAAAGCTTTACTGTAGATAACGGCAAGGAATTTGCTGCTCACAAGGAACTGTCTGAAGCAACAGGTATGAATGTGTATTTCTGTGACCCTTATTCTCCTTGGCAGCGTGGCACGAATGAAAACACCAACGGTCTGCTGCGGCAGTTCTTTCCAAAAGGTACTTCCTTTGCTGATGTTACCGATGAAGATCTACAGCACTTTGTTGATATGATTAACAATCGTCCGAGAAAACGTCTCAATTTCCTTACTCCCTTTGAGGTGCTCAAAAAATTTTTTCTCTGATTTTGTTGCACTTGACTTGACAATCTATCATTTTAAGGCAATATCGTGGCAATTATTGTCGCACTGATGGTGTAACAGACTTTTTTGCAATATAATATAGAAATTTTGCAGGCTACCGCTTACGAAAAAAATCTATGCAAGATGACGTAAAACACGCACACAGATGTGCAAAAAGACAGTTCTCATTAATTGTGTGGTATCTCCATAAATTGTTATACACTTTTCTGCTATATAAAACTACTGATACCCACATTGAAAAAAGATTTCTTCATAATATGCAAAACATTTTTAAATTTCACACCGAATGCGGTGCACAATTAACCAAAAAAACAAATAATAATACACAATGGGATTTGATATTTGAATATATATCCAAAATTTTATATTTTTAGTCCTAATTCCCCAAAAAAAAGCTGAAATAATCAAACACAAAAAAACAACTACACTAATGATGCTCTCCTCAATAAATATAAAGAATAAAATCCATGATACAACACAAGCAACACTCGATAATAATAATATGATTATTTGTTCAAGTAAAAAATCAGATGTATTAATCTTAAAAAGAAAAGACAGAAAAATCGGAATTATTCCACCGCACAAACAAAAGACACCACATGGTATCCCAAACCAAGAAAAGCCAAATATGGTTAGAGTTACAAATGATAATATGATAACAGTATATGGATAAATATGTATTTTATTCATTATATTCTTTCCTTTTTATATTATCGGTATCAATTTAAGATAGCAAGTAATTTTTTTGAAAATGGTGATGATTTGATATAATGGAAGTATGAAGAATCACAAAAGAGTGAAATTGTACATTACTCCAAAAACGGATCAAAAATGAGCATAATCAAATTTCAGAAAAGTCACAATGATTTTGTTGCACTTGACTTGACAATCTATCATTATTATATCATCGGCAGGCGGGAATGTCAATATGCGGGCAACGTTCATAATTCTTTTACCCGCAGAAATGCCGTCACCGCAATACCTCTGTTGACAAAATCGGGCAAGTGTGGTAAAATATAAAAAAGTGTCGATTATTGAAAGGACGTGACAGTGTTGATCTGTAAAAAGTGCGGCAGTGAATGCCCTGACGGCAATATATTCTGCGAAGCCTGCGGAGCCGAGCTTGATGCTCCTGTGCTCCCTGAAAATATAGACGATAAGGGTCGGGTAAAAAACAAGAAGCCCAAAAAGGAAAAGGCGGCTAAGGAAAAGAAGCCCAAGCCCGAAAAGAAGCAGAGCAGCCCTGAGGAAAAGGCTGCCCTTGCAAAGAAGCTGAAGCTTGGCGGCATATGCCTGCTGGTCATTGCGGTGATAGTGCTGATAGTGGTGCTGGTAAATATTTTCAGCGGAAACAAGGGCTACAACGCAGCCCAGAGCATTCCTCTCGGCAGAAATGTTGAGTATGCTCAGTCGGAAACGGGTCTTACCTTTACCGAAAAGAGCACAAACGGCATGATAAACAATATGTGCGATTTCGATTATATCTGCATCTCCGACAAGACTACCACGGTAAGCGGCTCCGAGCAGCCTCAGTGGGTGATAATGCTCACCGTTGACAGCGATGACATGATAACCGATGTGGAATACTACGATTTCAGGCAGCTCAAGCTCAACTGGAAGGGCAGAAAGATGGCTGAAAAGCTTGACCAGAACACCCTTGAATACGGCATGAGCATCAAAAACGTTAACAAGACACTGGGTCTGAAACCTTATTACATCAAGCGCAGTGTTTCCAACGATTCACTTTACTGCTACCGCTATTATTTCACTGACCCCAATGCAGGCTATGACCGTGCATACAACTACTATGTTGAATTTTCCGACATTGAACTGGCTGTAAGAAACGTAAGCTACAGCGAGATAAACTACGCTCAGACCATTCTTTCCGCAAATCCTCCCTCCGCAGCGGGACGTGACAGCGATCCTGTTGTTACCGAGGAAGCGTCTGCCGAGACGGACGTGACCGATGAAGCTGCTGAGACATCAGCTGAATAAGAAAATAAGGGTACCGAAAAGGTGCCCTTTATTTTTTCATATATGAAAAAAATAAAATCACCTCATTGCATTGGTCTTGATTACGATGTATCATATAGGAAAGAGGTTCCATATGGGTTCTCTTTAAATTACCCATAAATTTATTATACGAGGAAGTGATAATATGGCAAATGAAAACAAAAAGGATTTTAATGCAATGCTTGCCGACAATAAGGATATGCCTAAAATAAAAATAATTACAGATGAAAAAAGCATTGAAAAATACGGCGGAAGCAGAATGTACTTTGCCCCGCCTGCGAATTATGATACAGTGATGAAGCAAGTACCAGAGGGGAAGCTCATCACTGTGGGAATGCTTCGAGACTTTTTTGCCCGCAAGGCAGGTGCTGACTTCACCGACCCAATAACGGCAGGAATTTTTGTATCCATAGCAGCATGGGCAAGCGAGCAGCGGGAGGATAACAAAACACCATGGCACCGCACTCTTAAAGCTGATGGTGAGCTTAACCCCAAATATCCCGGCGGCTGCCTGCGCCAGAAGGCTCTTCTTGAGGCGGAGGGTCACACAGTAATAACAAAAGGCAGGACAAACATAAAATATTTCGTCAAGGACTATGACCAAAGCCTTTTCATTCTGTAAAAAGCCCCATAAAATAAACGCCCCCGAAAAGCATCTTACTTTTCGGGGGCATAACAGCTTATACTAAGCACCAATTAAAAACTATACAAAAAATTGAGCATAATCTTGCGTATATGGATTATGCGATGATTTTTTGTCTATAGTTTTATTGGTGATCAGTATTATAATTACTTCTTGTTCTTTTCGATTTTTACATACTTGCCTGTGGCAACATCATATGTATAGCTGCTCTTTCTCTTGAGAATAATGAGGAACACAACAATGATGATAACGATGACCGCAAGGGCGGAAGCAAGAACTACGATAAGTGCAGTCTTATAAGCCTCTGCACGCTCGGCATCGGTCATCTTGATGTACATATTGTCCTCGCAGTTGGTGATAGTGCAGGACTGAATGGTAAGGTTCGCATTGGCTGTTGCGCCGATGTTAAGTGCGTCAACGCCTGAGAAATCGGCTGTTCCGTATGCTGCCACCATATCGTCATAGCTGAACTTTGCGTGAGTGTCGTCCCACTCGTAGGGAGCTACCTTTGCCCACACGCCGCCGCTGGAGTTTGCCATGGGAGTGTCGGGGAATGACCAGCTCTGCACGATAAGCTCAATGGGACATTCCTTTTCGCTGCCCTCGGCAACGGGGTTGACTTCTTCATAGGTGAAGTTAACGATGACCTCGGAAGCGGAGGTTATTTTGGTGGGATCGTAATGCTCCATTGAAATGGCGTAGCTTGACCATGGCTCGATAACGGGAGCTGCGGAAACGTCAAAGCTTACAGTGTTGTCGGCTGCCGCAAAGGCTGTTGCAGACAGGGCGAAAACGGACGCTGCGGAAACAAGCACAGCTGCTGCTTTCTTAAAAAGGTCTTTTAACATAATAAATTCTCCTCCTATTATGCTTATGTTTTCCATAATGTGCATAAATTAGGATATCATAAATATATGTGCAGTTCAACAAATTTTCTGTGAATATTTTGTGCAAATAGCAAAGCTGACAAGCCTTTTTTCGCTTGACTTTTTTAGTGCGCACTGATATAATCAAATAAAAGCAAACGGAGATGATATGATGATATATACACCCATTACCAAGCTTGCTCTGAACACCGCATACAAGGCCCATGAGGGTCAGCTTGACAGAAGCGGTCTGCCATACATTTTCCACCCATATCATGTTGCCGAGCAGATGAAAGATGAGACCACCTGTGCCATTGCGCTTTTGCATGACGTGGTGGAGGACACGGACATGACACTTGAAGAGCTTGAAAAGCTTTTTCCGCCTGCGGTCACAGAGGGAGTAAGGCTGATGACCCATGACGACAGCACCGATTATTTTGACTATGTGCGGCGAATAAAGGGCACGGTTGCCGAGCCTGTCAAAAGGGCGGATATTGCGCACAACAGTGATCTTTCACGAATGGACACGGTTACGGAAAAGGATCTTTTAAGGATAGAGAAATATAAAAAAGCTCTCCGCATACTGGACGGAGAGGAGTAAAAATGGTTGGAGGCTAACGCTTCACCACGCTATGATTTGTGCATTTAAATAGCCTGCCATATAACAAAAAACCTGAGAAATGTTGATTTCTCAGGCTTTGTTTTTTTATTCAATTATAAGGATTTAAGCTTCTTTTCAAGCTCTTCCTTAACAACCTTAGGTGTAGCGGCACCTCTAAGTTCCTTGTTGCACTGACCCATAAGGAAGCCAAATACCTTTACATCTCCGCCCTTGTACTGGTTTACTGCCTTTTCATTTGCAGCCAGAACCTTTTCGATAACTTCAAGCACCTTGCCTGTATCGCTTACGATGAGCATTCCCTCACGCTTTGCAATATCCTCAGGCTCGCCGCCCTTTTCAGCCATCTCACGGAATATCTCCTTGGCATCGTTCTTTGTTACCTTGTCGGTATCGGACATCTCAACCAGCTTTGCTACCTGAGCAGCGGTGAACATGGGCTTTTCAATATCGATTTCGCCCAGGTTCATTCTTCTCATTATCTCGCCGTTGATGAAGTTAACAAGCGACTTGGGGTTGTTGTAGCACTTGACAGCTTCCTCGAAGAGGTCGGATATCTTCTTGGTGTTTACGATGACCATTGCTTCCTTTTCGGGAATGTCCCAGCTGATGTACTTTGCAAGTCTGTCCTTGGGCATCTCGGGCAGGGAGTTCTTTATTCTCTCCAGATCCTCGTCATAGAAGTTTACCTGCAGGATATCGGGATCGGGGAAATACTTGTAGTCGTGAGCATCTTCCTTGGTTCTCATGGACTTGGTCTCGCCACGGTTAGCGTCGAAACGTCTGGTCTCCTGAACAACCTTGCCGCCTCTGTCAAGTATCTGCGCCTGACGCTTTATCTCGAACTCGATGGTGCGGTAGATGGACTTGAGGGAGTTTACGTTCTTTATCTCGGCTCTTGTACCGAACTCGGTATCGCCCTTTCTCATAAGGGAAACGTTAACGTCCGCACGGATAGAGCCCTGCTCCATCTTACAATCGGAAACGCCTGTGTACTGGAGAAGCAGAGAAATGGTCTCAACGAGAGTTCTTGCTTCCTCGGGGGAGGACATATCAGGCTCGGTAACTATCTCGATAAGGGGAACGCCGCAGCGGTTGTAGTCGCAGAGTGAAACGCCGTTCAGGTCATCGTGGATAAGCTTGCCTGCGTCCTCTTCAAGGTGGATACGGTTGATCCTTATCTCCTTGTGCTTCTTTTCGCCGTTCTCCTCGTAGTCAATGGGAACAACGCCGTTGATGCACAGGGGAAGGGGCATCTGGGATATCTGATAAGCCTTTGGAAGGTCGGGATAGAAGTAGTTCTTTCTGTCGAAAACAGAGAACTTGTTGATGCTGCAGCCCAGAGCGTAGCCTGCTCTTACAGCGTATTCAACAGCGGTCTGGTTTATAACGGGGAGAGTACCGGGCATACCTGAGCAAACAGGGCAGCAGCGGGTGTTTCTCTCGCCGCCGAACTCAGCGGAGCAGGTGCAGAACACCTTGGACTTGGTAAGAAGCTCGGAGTGGATCTCCAGGCCGATAACAGGAATATAATCTGAAACTGACATGAGCTGCGCCTCCTTATATATTTGCGGGCTTGCGGCTGAAGCTCTTCTCAAATGCGTCAGCTGCGCCGATTATCTCTGCTTCGTTCCACATTCTGCCGATGAGGGACATTCCGATAGGCATACCCTTGTCATCGTAGCCGCAGGTGGTGGAGATAGCGGGAAGTGAGGCGATGTTTACTGTAACTGTGCAGATATCCGCCTGATACATCTTCTTGGGGTCGGAAATGTTTTCGTGTGCGCCGTATGCAACGGTAGGAGCGGTAGGAGTGAGGATAATATCGCACTTTTCAAAAATTTCCGCATATTCTTCTCTTATCTTCTGCTTGAGGGCCATTGCCTTGCCGTAGTAAGCGTCATAGTAGCCGGAGCAGAGAGCGTAGTTTCCGAGGAGGATACGTCTCTTTACCTCGTCGCCGAAGCCTTCGCTTCTGGAAGCGGTAACAAGTTCGCTGTAGTTTCCGACGATATCGGAACGGTGGCCGTACTTGATGCCGTCGTATCTGGAAAGGTTGGAGGAAGCCTCAGCGGAGGAAATAAGGTAATATGCAGCAACTGCATACTTCAGTGAGGGCATAGAGCACTCAACAAGCTCTGCGCCCATAGCCTTGTAGCTGTCAGCAGCGGCAAGAACGGTCTTTCTTACAACATCGTCGATGCCCTCTGCATAGAACTCAGCGGGAACGGCGATCTTGACGCCCTTCATGCTCATGCCTATCTTGGAGGTGTAGTCATCAACGGGGTTCTTGGAAACTGTGCCGTCGTGAGGGTCATAGCCTGCAATAGCGTTGAGGATCATTCCGCAGTCCTCTGCGCTCCTTGCGATGGGGCCTATCTGGTCAAGAGAGCTTGCGAAAGCAACGAGACCGTAACGGGAAACTCTTCCGTAGGTGGGCTTTAAGCCTGTAACGCCGCAGAAAGAGGAAGGCTGACGGATAGATCCGCCTGTATCGGAGCCGAGAGCCGCAGCGCAGAGGTCAGCGCCCACAGCAGCAGCGGAGCCGCCCGATGAACCGCCGGGAACTCTTGCGGTGTCGTAGGGGTTCTTGGTCTTCTTAAAAGCGGAGGTCTGTGTGGAACCGCCCATAGCGAACTCGTCCATGGAGGTCTTGCCCAGCATTACGATGTCCTGAGATTCAAGCTTGTCCATAACGGTAGCGTTGTAGGGAGGGATAAAGTTTTCCAGCATTTTTGAAGCACAGGTTGTCTTAACGTCCTCTGTGCAGATGTTATCCTTTATAGCAAGGGGGATACCGCAGAGGGGGGAAGCCTCGCCTGCGTCTATCTTAGCCTGAGCAGCCTCGGCAGCTGCCATAGCCTTTTCCTCGGTGACGGTAATATAGCTTTCAAGCTTTCCGTCAACGTTCTTTATTCTTTCAAGATACGCTTTTGTAAGCTCGGGGGAGGATATTTCCTTTTTATCGAGCTTGCTGCGCATTTCCTTCACGGTAAGGGAAGTAATGTCCATTAAAATGCTCATCCTTTCATATGGGCAGCACGGCTGCGGCTCATTTTATTCAATAAGGGGCTTGCCTGAATTATTCAACGACCTTGGGAACAACGAAGCAGTTCTCGCTGCTGACAGCGTTCTGAAGGAGCTTTTCAGTAGGAAGAGAGGGCTTAGCCTCGTCCTTTCTGAGATCCTTGAGGTAAACGTTGTGGTTATCCTTCAGGGGATCATAGGTAATGTCTATTTCCTTGATGGTATCCATAATTTCGATAATGCTTGTCATATCCTTTACAGCCTGTTCCAGCTCTTCATCGGTGAAGCTGAGCTTTCCGAGCTTTGCGAGATACTTGACCATTTCAAGATCCATAAGTCTTTCCTCTTTTCTGAATTTTAGTTGCATATGGATAACTTTCCTTATCATATGCGGCAATACAACAATAATTATACCATACATGACTTTGTTTTGCAAGTACCGAATGAAAAAAAGTCATGGATTTCGGAAAGATGTGAGGATAATGAGGAAATCGGAACCGACAGTTCCCACTTGATAACCTCACGATTATGTGCTACAATATAAGCAATGACCGCAATAATCAAAGATAGGAACGATCTGATGAAACGAATTGTTATCGGTATGACTGCCCACGCCGATTCGGGCAAGACTACCCTTTCCGAAGCCCTGTTATACCTTTCGGGCGAGATACGCAAGCAGGGCAGAGTAGATCACGGCGATGCTTTTCTTGACACCCACTCCATTGAACGCAGCCGTGGCATAACCGTATTTTCCAAGCAGGCTGTTATCCACGGTGATGACGCTGTATTTACTCTCCTTGACACCCCGGGGCACACGGATTTCTCCGCTGAGGCCGAACGTGCGCTGTCGGTAGTGGACTATGCTGTTCTGGTGATCAGCGGCACTGACGGCGTTCAGAGCCACACAGAAACTCTCTGGCGGCTGCTGGGCAAATACAATAAGCCCGTATTTATTTTCGTAAACAAGATGGACATTTCTCAGTTCGACCGTGATTATATCTTATCCGACCTGAGAAAGCATTTATCCGACAAGATCGCTGATTTTTCCGTTTCGGACGATGACCGCAACGGTGAGCTTGCGCTTCTCAGCGAAAGTCTTATGAACGAATATCTTGAAACGGACGCTCTTACCGATGAGAGCATTGCCCGTGATATTGCAGAGCGTGGCATTTTCCCATGCTGGTTCGGCTCTGCTCTGAAGCTGAAAGGTGCCCGTGAGCTGATGACGGGCTTGGAAAAGTTCACTCTAATGTCCGAATACGGCGCTGATTTCGGCGCAAGGGTATATAAGATAACCTCGGAGGGTGGGGCACGGCTCACTCACATGAAGATAACCGGCGGCGTTCTGCGTGTAAAGGACGCTGTGGGCGAGGGCAAGGTGAACCAGATACGGATATATTCGGGCGCAAAGTTCAGCGCTGTGAATGAAGCTCCCGCAGGCACGCTTTGCGCTGTGACGGGTCTTGCGGACACCTTTGCGGGGCAGGGGCTGGGCGCTGAAAGCGAAGCGGACGACCCTGTTATCGAGCCTGTCCTCACCTACCGTGTGCTGTTTCCCGCTGACATTGACCCCCACGATATGCTTGACAAAATGCGTTTGCTTGAAGAGGAAGACCCCCAGCTCCATGTGGTATGGAACGAACAGCTGGGCGAGATACATCTGCGGCTCATGGGCAAGATTCAGCTGGAGATACTCCGAACGCTGATAGCGGAGCGATTCGGCATTGATGCGGATTTTGACCATGGCAGCATAGCATACAAGGAGACAATCTCCGCTCCCGCTGTGGGCATAGGTCACTATGAGCCGCTGCGCCATTATGCGGAGGTACATCTGCTGCTGGAGCCGCTTGAGCAGGGCAGCGGACTGGTATTTGCCTCCGACTGCTCCGAGGACGTACTGGGGCAGAACTGGCAGAGGCTGGTCATATCGCTGCTGAAAGCCACGACTCTCACGGGAGTTCTCACAAACTCCCCTCTTACGGACATGAAGATGACCCTTGTGGCAGGCAGGGCGCACATAAAGCACACCGAGGGCGGAGATTTCCGTCAGGCGGCGTACAGGGCGCTGAGAATGGGTCTGAGAAGCACTCAGAGCGTACTGCTTGAACCCTTCTACAGTTTTCGTCTGGAAGTGCCCTCCGACTGTGCAGGCAGGGCGATGACTGATATCCAGCGAATGTGCGGCGAGTTCTCCGCTCCCGAGATAATGGGTGAAAATGCTGTGATAACGGGCACTGTCCCCGTTTCGGAGGCTGCCGATTATCACACTGATGTGGCAGGCTACACCAAGGGCAAGGGGCGCTTTATCTGCGAGCTGAAAGGCTATTTCCCATGCCACAACTCCGAAAAGGTCATTGCGGACATAGGCTATGACCCTGACAGCGACCTTGAACAGCCTGCGGACAGCATTTTCTGCGCTCACGGTGCAGGGCATCCTGTAAAATGGAACGAGGTCAAAAGCCATGCTCATGCACAAAGCGGCGTATATCTTGCCGAAGCTGCCGATGATGAGATACAGCTGTCAGTCCGTGAAACCCAGCTTGTGCGCTCCCGATTTGAGGACGACAAGGAGCTTATGGAGATATTCGAGCGCACATATGGCAAGATAAAGCGTGACCCCATTGCGGCGCTTCACAGAGACTATGAAAAAGCACCCAAATACAAGCCTTCCCCCGTTCCTACAGGGCCTGCATATCTGCTGGTGGACGGATACAACATAATCTTCTCATGGGACGAGCTGAAAAAGCTTGCAGAGGATAACCTTGACCTTGCAAGGAGCAGGCTTATCAGCATCATGAGCAATTACCGTGGCTTCCGCCCCTGCGAGGTGATAATCGTATTTGACGCATACCGTGTCAAGGGCGACCACAGGGAAGTGGAGCAGACAGGCGGCATTTCCGTTGTATATACCAAGGAAGCGGAAACGGCGGATATGTACATTGAAAAAACATCTCACGAGCTGGCAAAGAACAGCCGTGTAAGGGTCGCCACATCGGACGGGGCGGAGCAGATAATCATTCTGGGCAACGGCGCATACCGTGTCACCGCCTCCGAGCTTCACGACGAAGTGGCTGCCGTTGAAAAGGCAATAAGAGAAATGATCGCCGAAAGACCTATGGCACAAAGGAACATCGGCTCAATAAAAGTAAAGGAATGATATTATGCTGAGCGAGAACACAAAAGCCCCCGATTTCACCCTCTGCGACAAGGACGGAAAGACCTATTCCCTGTCGGATTTTGCAGGCAGGAAGCTGGTGCTTTATTTTTACCCCAGAGACAACACTCCCGGCTGCACGAGGCAGGCGTGCGCATTTGCAGCCGCATACAACGACTTCCGCACCATGGACGTACAGGTGGTGGGCATAAGCAAGGACAGTACCGCTTCCCACGCAAAATTTGCGGAGAAATACGATCTGCCGTTCATTCTTCTGTCCGACCCTGAGCTTTCCGCCATAAAGGCTTATGACGTATGGCAGGAAAAGAAAAACTACGGCAAGGTATCCATGGGCGTTGTGCGAACGACATATGTCATTGACGAAAACGGCATTATCATAAAAACCATGCCAAAGGTAAAGCCCGACACCAACGCTGCTGAGATAATCGCTTTCCTTAAAGGGTGACGATATGCCTGAGATAAAGATAATCGCACACATTGAAAACGACTTTACCGAGAAATTCGGCATACCCCGTCAGAGCGGTCTGGCGGACGTTCCCTCTCGCATCGTTTTCGAGCCTGAGTACCGTGCGGCTGAGGCTTTCAGGGGGCTGGAGGGCTTTTCACATCTGTGGATACTGTGGCTTTTCTCCGAAGCCATGGGTAAGAAATGGTCGCCCACTGTCCGTCCACCGAGGCTTGGGGGAAACACAAGAATGGGCGTTTTTGCCACACGCTCGCCTTTCCGTCCAAACTCCATAGGGCTTTCATCGGTGAAGATAATGGGCATTGACCTTAACTCCCCCGACGGCCCTGTGATAACCGTAACGGGGGCGGACATTATGAACGGCACGCCCATAATCGACATAAAGCCCTATCTTGCCTACACCGATTCCCACCCGGAGGCGCTTTCGGGCTTTGCACTTACGGATAGGTCGGACATCCTTACGGTGGATTTTCCGCCTGAGCTGCTTGAAAAAGTTCCCGAGGAAAAGCGTCATGGGCTTATAAAAATTCTGGCGCAGGATCCCCGTCCCTCTTATCAGAACTCCCCCGAAAAGGAATACGCCATGAGCTTCGGCGGGTTTGATGTTTCTTTCACTGTTGACGGAAGCGAGCTTTATGTTAAGGGGATAACGGTGATTAGCAGATAAATTTTTGACTATTCGCTTTTTCTATGCAGCTGACGATATTCTTTTGGCGTCATATTTTCGTGCTTTTTAAAAACGGTACAGAAATATCCGCTGTCCGAAAAGCCTGACATTGACGATATTTCATTGATCGGCATATCCGTTTCGGACAATAGTTTTTTCGCTTCCAGCAGTCTGCGGCAGGTTATGTATTCATTCGGACGGATATTCATTGTCCGCCTGAATATCCTGCACAGATATTGCTGTGAAATCCCTGATATATCCGCAAGCTCGGAGACTGAAAAATCTCTGCGGAAATTATCGTCAATGAAATTCAGAGCGGGCATAAGTATTTCCGAGCGGCAGGTCTGTTCTGTCATACTTCCCGATGAAGCAAGTCTGTGATATTCCAGAATGTATTGATATACAAGCCCCGCACAGGTGTAATTGCCGTGTATCTTATCGGTCTTGAGTGCCACGAACATTTTGTTGTACAGCCCCTGCATTTCTTCCAAACTGTCCGGAATTATTGCAGAGGGCTTTTTCATATCAAGCTCATTCAGCAGCTTATCACAGCCAAAGCCGTCAAACACTACCCAACGCACGTCCCATCTCTTATCATCAGGATAATATTCGTGGGGATAATATGCAGGCAGGAAAAAGAAGCATCTGTTGGGGATCTTAACGGACATATCATCAAATTCAAGCGTTCCGCCGCCTTCGGCAGAGAAAAGTATCTGATGCCAGCAATAACCGTCGGGACGGGAGATATGTTCCTGAAATTCTGTTCCGCCTATTCCCGCAAGATATACAGGCAGGTCTTTTACCTGTCCGATATAAGGATAAAAATACTGATTTATCTTAGCAGACATACCGCACACTCCTTTATGATAAGAATAACTCAGCATACGGGAAAAGTCAATATGATTGTAATATTTTAAATAGCATTTTACTGTAGATCTGCGGTATTATTTAAGCCGCAAAAGAATTATTTTGTTTTTTGAAACTAAATCAGAAGTTTCGGAACGATAATTTAAAATTGACTTGAAATGCTGAAAATGTTATAATCAAACTATAAGAACCTGTCTTCATAAGAAATGTGTGCGGATTTTCGAGCATAATTTTGTTGCAGAGTAGGCAAAAATCCGCAGGCGGGCTTTCGCCCGGCAAGGATTTTTAACGCAGTCTGCGGCAAAATTTGCCGAAAAGACGTGCGCATATGCTTGTGAAGACGGGTTCTAAAATAAAACTTATGGGGAGAGTGTCAAATGAAAATAAAAAAGCTTGCGGCTGCGGTTATTGCAGTCATTATATGCGGAGCATTTTCTCAGACAGCATACTGCGAAGATGCTGCCGCAAATGTAAATGTTTATCCGTCAGAAGATCATAAAAACATCTCTCCGTATATTTATGGCGTAAACAGCGGTGTTGATCTTAACACAGTGTCGGCAAAGTCATTCCGTCTGGGCGGAAACAGAATGTCTGCTTACAACTGGGAAAACAATATGTCCAATGCAGGCTCCGACTGGAAGAATATGTCCGACATGAACCTTATTTCATCTGCCGCTGAACAGTTCAGGCGTGTTCCGGGCGGGGCGGCACTGAACGCTTCCTATGAAGCGCAGAACGGAAATGTGCCATACACACTGCTTACTCTGCAAATGCTTGGATATGTTGCATCATCAAAAAAGGGACAGGTAAACGAGGATATGGCTGCGCCGTCCGAATACTGGAAAAAGGTCGTTAACCGCAAGAACGGCGAGCTTTCATCAGAACCCGACAAAAAGGACGATTATGTTTACACAGACGAATATCTGAATTATCTTATTGAAAAGATAGGCAAATCGGACAGCGAGACAGGCTTCAAAGCGTATGCTCTGGACAATGAACCTGCGCTGTGGCATTCAACGCACAGCCGTGTACAGACAGAACCGCTCAAATGCTCCGAACTTATTGAAAAATCCGTTGATCTTGCTTCACTTGTAAAGGAAACAGACAGCGGTGCGGAAGTGTTCGGACCGTCGCTTTTCGGTTATTCTGCGTATGATTCCCTTGCAGGCGCTCCCGACTGGGCAGAGCTTAAAGCAGCAAATAATTACCGCTGGTTTATTGACTATTATCTTGATGAAATGCACAAGGCTGAATCGGAAAGCGGCACACGTTTGCTTGATGTGCTTGATATTCACTACTACACCGAGGCAAAGGGAGAGTGTGGGGAACGTTCCTGCAGTCATTATGACAATGACGGCTGTGTAAAGGCACGGCTTGACAGCGTTCGTTCGCTGTATGATGAAAATTATCACGAGGACAGCTGGATAACCGATACCGGAGCGGAGTTCTTTCCGCTTCTTCCGAATATTCAGGAGTCAATAGACAAATATTATCCCGGCACAAAAATAGCTTTTACAGAGTACAATTTCGGCGGCGGAGATCATATTTCCGGTGCGGTAGCGCAGGCTGATACCCTTGGGATTTTTGCAAAGTACGGTGTATATTTTGCAACGATATGGTCATTTGACCAAAATGAATATCAGCTTGCCGCAATGAATATGTTCACAAATTATGACGGAGCAGGAAACGGGTTCGGCGACACTCTTGTTAAAAGCGAGTGCGATAATGACAATATTTCCGTTTATTCTTCCATTGACGGTGAGGGCGAAGACACTGTGAAAATTATCATCACGAGCCATGATCTGCACAATGAAACTCCCGTGAATATCAAGCTTTCATCAGACAGCAGATATGCCGATGCGGAGGTATATGCTCTTTACGGAGACAGCACGGAAATACGCAGGCTTGACGACATAAGAAAAATAAAAGACAACAGCATTTCGATTGACATAAAGCCCCTTTCCGTGACGGAGATAATTATTCGCTCCGACAAAAAAAGTGCTGTTCCTGTTATTGCTGTGTGTGCGGCGGCTGTGCTCGCTGTCGGTGCAGGTGTTTGTATCGCTTTGAAAAAGCGGGGAAAGTAATGTGGGCTTTTGAGAAAAAATTTTAAGCTTAAAAGAGAGCAGAGTTTATCGGCTCTCTTTTTTGTTGTTTGGCAGGGGCTTCATACTAATCACCAATAAAACTATAGACAAAAAATCATCGCATAATCCATATACGCAAGATTATGCTCAATTTTTTGTATAGTTTTTAATAGTCCGCTTTTCTTTTTTATTTCATCGTGCCGCCATTTTTATTTATTTACTATTGATTATCATTTTCAGATGTGCTATAATAAATATATATTTCTTATTGCAGGGCACATATCTGCTCTGCTGTAATATCCCGAAAGGAATGATAATAATGATAGCTATTGGAAGCGATCACGCCGGCTTCGCTCTGAAGCAGGAGGTTGTTAAATATCTCAAGGAAAAAGGAATTGAAATAAAGGAAATGGGCTGCATGGACGGCACAAGCTGCGATTATCCCATGGTTGCCAAGGAAGTTTGCGCTGAGGTAACAAGCGGCAATGCCGAGCTTGCTATCCTCGTCTGCGGAACAGGTCTGGGCATATCCATGGCTGCAAACAAGTGCAAGGGCATAAGAGCTGCTGTCTGCACCGACTGCTACATGGCCAAGTACACCCGTCTCCACAATGACGCAAACGTTCTCTGCATGGGCGGAAGAGTTATCGGCCCCGGTCTCGCATGCGAGATAGTTGACGCTTTCCTCTCCAACAGCTTTGAGGGCGGCCGCCACCAGCGCAGAATTGACCAGATCACCGCTATAGAAAACGAATAATATTCACGGAGGAATTTATTATGGAAAATCTCAAGTACACCGTTATTGATCACCCTCTCGTTCAGCACAAGCTTTCTCTTATGAGAGATGTAAACACCGGTTCCAAGGAATTCAGAGAGCTGGTTTCCGAGACCTCTATGCTTATGTGCTATGAGGCTATGCGTGACCTGCCCCTTAAGGAAGTTGATATCCAGACTCCTCTCGGCATTGCAAAGTCCAAGATAATCTCAGGCAGAAAGGTAGCATTCGTGCCTATCCTCCGTTCGGGTCTTGGCATGGTTGACGGCGTTATGAGCCTTATCCCTGCTGCAAAGATCGGCCACATCGGCACATTCAGAGATCCTGAGACCACAAACACTGTTGAATACTACTGCAAGCTTCCCAAGGACATCGCTTCAAGAGATGTTATCATTGCCGACATAATGCTGGCAACAGGCGGAGCTGCTTCCGAGGCTATCAGCCTTGTTAAGAAGGCAGGCGCAAAGAACGTTAAATTCATGTGCCTTATTGCCAACGAAAAGGGCATTGCAGCGGTAAACAAGGCTCACCCCGATGTTCAGATATACTGCGCAGCTGTTGACCCTGAGCTTAACGATCAGCTCTACATCGTTCCCGGTCTGGGTGACGCCGGCGACAGAATGTACGGCACTAAGTAAGAATATAAATAACACAGAAATATAAATGCCTAAAGGGGTTCTCTAAAACCTACAGCAAAGAAAGGCAGGTAATAATATGTGCGGAATAGTCGGATATGTGGGCAAGGAAGAATGCACCTCCATACTGGTAAACGCCCTTCGCAGGCTTGAATACCGTGGATACGACTCGGCAGGCATTGCGGTGTTTGAGGGCGACAAGCTTTACACCGTAAAGGCAAAGGGCAAGATAGACGACGGTCTTATCAGGAAGCTTCACGAGGGCAAGCATCTTACTGCCACGGCGGGCATAGGCCACACCAGATGGGCGACCCACGGTGAGCCGTCGGACGTAAACTCCCACCCCATAGGAAACAGCAGAATAACCATCGTTCACAACGGTATAATCGAAAACTACCGCAAGATAAAGAGCTTCCTTATCTCCAAGGGCTACGGCTTTGAGAGCGAGACCGACACGGAAACGCTGGCAAAGCTCATTGACTACTATTACGAAGGCGACCCTGTGGAAGCCATTGCAAAGGCTCTGGGGGACATTGAAGGCTCCTACTCACTGGGCATCATGTTCAGAGACTTCAAGAACACCGTTTTTGCGGCAAGAAAGGAAAGCCCTCTTATTGTGGGCACGGCTCCCGACGCATCTTACATTGCTTCGGACGTTACAGCCATACTTGACCGCACCAGGAACTATTATCTTCTGGAAAGCGGCGAGATAGCCCGTCTTGATGAAAAGGGCATCACCTTTACAGACCTTCACGGCAACACTGTCGAAAAGGAAATGATGACCGCCGACTGGGACATCAACGCTGCAGAAAAGGGCGGCTACAAGCATTTTATGCTCAAGGAGATCCACGAGCAGCCTGAGTCTATCAAGCGCACCGTGCTTCCCAGAATTACAGACGGTATGCCCGACCTTACCGAATGCGGACTTACCGATGAAAAGCTCAGAAGCTACAAGAACATCTTCGTGGTTGCCTGCGGAACGGCAATGCACGCAGGTCTGGTGGGAAAATACGTTATCGAAAAGATAGGACGTATCCCCGTGACCGTTGATGTGGCTTCCGAGTTCAGATACCGTGACCCCATAATCTCAAAGGGCGACCTTGTTATACTTGTATCCCAGTCGGGCGAGACTGCGGACACAAAGGCAGCGCTTCATCTGGCCCATGACCTTGGGGCAGACACGCTGGGCATAGTAAATGCAAAAGGCTCTGCCATTGCCCGTGAGGCAGATATGGTGCTTTACACTCATGCAGGTCCTGAGATATCCGTTGCCTCCACAAAGGCTTACATGGTTCAGCTGGCGGTGTTCTATCTGCTGGCATTCAGGCTCTCATACGTAAGGGGAGCTATCACTGAGGAGCAGTGCATGAGCTACACCGAAAAGCTGCTTGGCATTCCCGAGCTTATCGAAAAGATACTTGAAAAGCCCGAGACCTGCCAGTTTGCCGCCTCCCGTCTGGTAGCTGACGAGCATCTGCTTTACATAGGCAGAGGTCTTGACTATGCGCTTTCCATGGAAGGCTCTCTGAAGCTAAAGGAAATCTCCTACATTCACTCCGAGTCCTATGCGGCAGGCGAGCTGAAGCACGGTACCATCTCCCTTATCACCGAGGATATGCCCGTTATCGCCGTGGCAACTCAGCGTGATGTGCTCGACAAGACCGTAAGCAACATCAAGGAAGTAAAGAGCAGAGGCGCATTTACTATCGTTGTCACCCGTGAGGGCACTGACTTTGATAAGGACGTGGCTGACATTCTTGTGACCGTTCCCGAGACGGACGATCTCCTTATGCCCATGACCGCCGTTGTTCCCCTGCAGCTTATTGCCTATTACACCGCAGACCTGCGTGGAAACGACGTTGATAAGCCCAGAAACCTGGCTAAGTCGGTAACGGTCGAGTAAAATATCAAAGGAATAATATCATGGAGCTTATATCGGTAATAGTGCCCTGCTACAACGAGCAGGAGTCTCTTCCGCTGTTTTATAAGGAAATAACCGCCGTTACGGACGGCATGAAAGAAAAGAACAATGAGCTGGAGTTTGAGTATATTTTCGTAAACGACGGCTCAAAGGACAACACCTTAAAGCTTCTGCGGGAGCTTGCCCCCACCGACAGCCGTGTGAGATACATTTCGTTCTCACGAAATTTCGGCAAGGAAGCGGCAATGCTTGCGGGAATGGAAGCTTCCAAGGGAGATTACGTGGTCATACTGGACGCCGATCTCCAGCACCCGCCAAAGCTCATTCCGCAGATGTACGAATATGTGAGCAGCGGCGAATATGACTGCGCAGCCACAAGGCGTGTGAACCGCAAGGGCGAGTCAAAGGTATTGTCGTTCTTTGCCCGCACCTTTTACAAGATAATCAACAAAATTTCCCAGACCCACATAGTTGACGGCGCTCAGGATTTCAGGTTCATGACCCGTCAGGTGGTGAACGCCATTCTGGATATGCCCGAGTACAACCGCTTTTCAAAGGGCATTTTCAGCTGGGTGGGCTTTGAGACAAAGTTCATTGAGATAGAAAACACTGAGCGTGCTGCGGGAACCTCCACATGGAATTTCCACAAGCTGTTCCTGTACTCGCTGGAGGGTATTTTCGCATTCTCCACAGCGCCCCTTGCCATTGCGTCATTTTTGGGCATACTTTTCTGCCTGCTGGCGCTGGTAATGATAATCGTCACCGTGGTAAAAACTCTTTGCTTCGGTGAAAGCGTTGCAGGATATCCCACAATAGTGTGCCTGGTGAGCCTTATCGGCGGTCTCCAGCTCCTCTGCACGGGGATCTCGGGGCAGTACCTTTCAAAAATGTATCTTGAGACCAAGCACAGACCACGTTACATCGTAAAAGAAACAGAGAGATCTGTAAAAAAATAAAGGGGAGGTCAATTTTATGAACATCTGGCATGATATAGAACCCGACAGAATAACCAAGGACAACTTTTTCTCGGTAATCGAGATCCCTAAGGGCAGCAAGATGAAGTATGAGCTTGACAAGAAAACAGGTATGCTCATGCTGGACAGAGTGCTTTACACTTCTACCCACTATCCCGCAAACTACGGCTTTATCCCCCGCACCTACGCCGAGGACGGCGACCCTCTGGACGTGCTTGTCCTCTGCTCGGAAGCTATCTACTCTCTGGCGCTGGTAAAGTGCTATCCTATCGGCGTAATATCCATGCTGGATAACGGAGCTATCGACGACAAGATAATCGCTATCCCCTTCAACGACCCCACATACAACACCTACAAGGACATCAGCGAGCTGCCCCGCCATATCTTCGATGAAATGTCCCACTTCTTCCGTGTATATAAGCAGCTGGAAGGCAAGGAAACTGCCATTGATGAGATAAAGGACAGCAAGGCAGCGGTAAAGATCGTTGAGAAGTGCATCGACCGCTACATTGATTATTTCTGCAAGGGCAAGCCTCAGCCTGAGATAAAAGCCCATGAAGAACAGCCCGCAGAGGTCTGATATGCCAACGGACTACGAGCTTTTGCAGGCGGCGGAGGCTGCCTGTGAAAACGCCTATGCGCCATATTCGGGCTTCAAGGTAGGAGCGGCTCTGCTCACCGGCGACGGCAGGATATACACAGGCTGCAACGTGGAGAACAGTTCCTACGGCGCAGCAATATGTGCGGAACGGACCGCAGCGGTAAAGGCGGTATCCGAGGGCTGTGTGAGATTTTCTGCCATTGCGGTAACAAACTCAAAGGGCGGACTTACCTATCCCTGCGGCATATGCAGGCAATTTCTCAGCGAGTTTGCTGAGGAGGGCTTCCGAGTTATTCTGAAAGATTACAAGGGGCATATTATAAGCTATAAGCTGGCGGAGCTAATGCCGTTTGGGTTTAAGCTATGATTTAATAGCTGCTGCACAAGATGCGGCAGCTATTTTATTTTGGGAAAGCCGGCAAATGATAAAATCAGCACAAATGAGAGCAAGGCAAAGGGTTTGGATCAAGCCTTTTTCCCGAAAGGCTTATACTAATCTTCAATCAACCCACAGACAAAACAAAAAGGCTGTTGCATTTTACTGCAACAGCCTTTTTTACATATTATTACTTATTCTTATTTTCCCTGTTCTCAACGGAAGCTCTGATGAAATCAGCAAAAAGCTTCTGGGGCTTGTTGGGACGGGACTTGAACTCGGGGTGGAACTGTACGCCGATGAACCAGGGGTGCTCGGGTATCTCAACGATCTCAACAAGGCGCTCGTCGGGAGAAATACCTGCTATCTTCAGACCGCCCTCGGTAAGCTGCTTGCGGAATGCGTTGTTGTATTCCCAGCGGTGACGGTGACGCTCGTAAATAAGCTCTTCGCCGTATATTTTGCGGCACTTGGAGTCCTCAGCCAGCTTGCAGGGGTACAGACCAAGACGCATTGTACCGCCCTTTTCGGTAACGTTCTTCTGGTCTTCCATGATATCAATAACGGGATAGGGAGTTTCGCCGAACTCGGTGGAGTTTGCTCCTGCCAGTCCCAGAACATTTCTTGAATACTCGATAACGGACATCTGCATACCAAGGCAGATACCAAAAAAAGGAACCTTATTCTCACGGGCATATCTGATAGACTCGATCATACCCTCGATACCTCTGTCGCCAAATCCACCTGGGACGATGATACCGTCGCAGTCCTTAAGCATCTCGGCAGCGTTCTGCTCGGTGATATCCTCGGAATTTATCCACTCGATATCAACATTGGCATCATTTACGATACCGCCGTGACGGAGAGCCTCGGCAACGGAAAGATATGCGTCATGAAGCATAACGTACTTTCCGACCAGACCGATAGTTACCTTCTTTGTGGCAGACTTTGTGCGGTTTACCATAGCGATCCACTCAGTAAGGTCGGGCTTTCTGTCCTCCAGCTTCAGGTGGTGGCATACGGAATGAGCAAGTCCCTCATTTTCCAGCCACAGGGGAACCTCATAAAGCGAAGGAGCGGTAAGATTCTGGATAACGTCCTCGGGTCTGATATTGCAGAAGAGAGCAATCTTCTTGCGCATCTCCTCGGGAATTTCCTTTTCGCTGCGGCATACGATGATATTGGGCTGAATGCCGATGGAAAGCAACTCCTTGGTGGAGTGCTGTGTGGGCTTTGATTTAAGCTCCTCGGAGCCTGCGATATAGGGAACCAGAGTAACGTGGATATAGATAGCGTTGTCTCTGCCCACCTCGGTAACTACCTGCCTGATAGCCTCGAGGAAAGGTGTGGACTCGATATCGCCGACGGTGCCGCCGATCTCGGTAATAACGATATCGGTGTTGGTCTCCTTGCCTACTCTGTAAACCTTGTCCTTTATCTCGTTGGTGATGTGGGGAATTACCTGAACTGTGCCGCCGAGGTAATCGCCGCGTCTTTCCTTATTAAGAACTGTCCAGTAAATCTTGCCTGTGGTAACGTTGGAATTGATGGAAAGATTTTCATCAACAAATCTCTCGTAGTGGCCGAGGTCCAGATCTGTTTCGGCGCCGTCATCGGTAACGAATACCTCGCCGTGCTGATAGGGTGACATTGTACCGGGGTCAACGTTGATATAGGGGTCGAACTTCTGAATGGTAACTCTGTAACCCCTCTGTTTAAGAAGTCTTCCCAGTGAAGCGGCTGTGATACCCTTGCCCAGTCCCGATACTACGCCGCCTGTTACAAATATATACTTTGTAGGCATATTTACTGCTCCTCCCATATAACATAAAAACACATTTAAATATAATTATAGCATTTCAATATTGAAAAAGCAAGACATTTTGCTTAATATTTTCAAGGAATATGATTTTTCGTCAAAATACAGTACAAAGCCGTCAAACAGGTCTATAAATTGTATTTTCGCCATTACTATTATAATGTATTGGCGGCGGGTGTGTCAATATATAGGGGAAATTTTATTTTGAGGATAATATGAACTTGTCCTTTTGATATGGGCATATAAAATTGACGACATAATTTGACCGTACCTGCGCATTTCGTGAAAAAGGCTTGACCTGAACCCTTTGCCTTGTGCTTATTTGTGCGGACTTTTTTTAATGCTACACGAACTGTTATAAAAAAGAGCTGCTGCATCTTGTGCAACAGCTCCATCTTTACTTATGCTTATGCTCAATTTCCCGATTCGATGCTTATCTCGTTGAATACCGAAAGCAGGTCATCGACCTTGGCGTTCTTCTTTTCCTCGCCCTTTAAGTCCATAACGCACTTTCCCTCGTGCATCATTACCAATCTGCTGCCGTATTCCACTGCAAACCTGAGGTTATGTGTTACCATCAATGTTGTGACCTTTTTCTCCTTTACCACCTTATCGGTTATCTTCATCAGTGTTTCGGAGGATTTGGGGTCAAGTGCTGCGGTATGCTCGTCAAGTATGAGCAGGTCGATATCCGTCATTGAGGCGATTATCAGTGCTATAGCCTGTCTCTGACCGCCGCTGAGGTTTCCTACGGGGACGTTCATTCTGTTTTCCAGACCCATTCCGCAGGTCTCCAGCAGCGACTTATAATAATCGGTACGCTTTTTATTTACTCCTGCGCCCAGTCCGAACATTTTATTCTTATTATCCGCCAGCGCCATATTTTCAAGCACTGTCAGGTTTCCGCAGGTTCCCATTCTGGGGTCCTGGAGAACTCGTCCGATAGTTGCGGCTCTTTTATGCTCGGGCAGCTTGGTGATATCCTTTCCGTCGAATATCACGGAGCCGCTTTCGGGCATCATAGTTCCGCAGACCAGATTGAGCAGGGTTGTTTTTCCGCTTCCGTTGGAGCCTATGACGGAGACGAACTCCCCGTCCTCCACGGTGAAATTAAAGTCATTGAAAAGGACTGTTTCGTCAACTGTGCCTATATTAAAGACCTTATTGATATTTTTAAGCTCCAGCATATCACGCACTCCTTTTCAGCTTGTTTTTTACGGGTAATTTCTCGCTGAACACCAGTGCAATGGTGAAAAGCACTGCCATCAGGAGCTTGAGGTACTCGGTGGGGAGGTTCAGCGCCAGCGCAATGGTCAGGCAAGCCTTATAAAGCAGGCTTCCAAGGATTACCATTGTTGTAGGCTTCATGAACTTTACGTTCTTAAAGATACTGAGACCGATTATTACGGAGGCAAGTCCCAGCACTACCATTCCGACGCCCATCTGCTGGTCGGCAGAGCCTTTTGCCTGAGCAATAACGCAGCCTGCCAGTGATGCGAAGCCGTTTCCTATGGCAAGTCCCAGTATCTTTGCCTTGCCGGGGTCTCTTGCGAGCATGGTAACGTATTTCTCGTTATCGCCCACGGCTCTCAGGAGAAGTCCCGATTTGGTCTCAAGGTAAAAGTCCATTGCTATCTTGAATATCACCACAAGTATCAGCGAGATAATGGTTATTCTCCACTCGGTGGGCAGGGAAGCTGCTATTCCGGAGTTGAAGATAGTTGGCTTTCTGAAAAACGATGCAACAGTGATGCCGTTATTTCCCTTGAAAAGTATTACCAGGTTTATGGACAGCATTGCTGTATAAACGATAATTCCGCAGAGAAGGGGGCGGATACCCAGCTTTACGTGCAGCAGACCCGTTACCGTTCCCGCAAGCATACCCAGCACAAAGGAGATAAGCAGGCAGAGCCATGGGTTTACTCCTGCGATGATGAGCACTGCTGTTACCACTGCGCCCATTGGCATTGTGCCGTCCACGGACAGGTCGGGAAAGTCAAGAATGCTGTATGTGATGTACACGCCCATTGCAAGCAGCGCATACATAAGCCCCTCTTCAAGAGTGACACGGAAAATGTTCAGCAATATATCCATAAACGTTCAAACCTCTTTACAATTATTCTGCGTCTTCCTTATCGGCGGAAGTTACCTTTTCAGCATCTGCATAGCTGTCGGGGAGGGTGATGCCGAACTTATCCATTACCTCAGTATTTACAACAGCGGTACCGTCGGAGATCTTTCCTACGGGGATAGTGCCTGCGCTCTCGCCGCCGAGAACTCTTATGCCCATATCGGCAGTTGCTCTTCCGAGAGCCACATAGTCAATGGAAACGGAAGCCATGCAGCCGTTGATCACCTGCTCGATCTCGGAGCCGTAAACGGGGATATTAGCGGAGTTTGCCTGCTCGAGAAGAACGGTAAGGTTGCTTACAACGTTGTTATCGGTGAAGTTATTTACGCAGTCAACCTTTGTTACCAGGGAAGCGGCAGCCTGAGGAACATCGGCAGCGCCCTGAACGCCCTGGTCAACGATCTCAATGCCTCTGGGATCGGCAGCCTCTCTGAGGCTTGCAAGCTGAGAAACGGAGTTTGCCTCACTGGTGGTATAAAGAACGCCTATCTTCTTTACCTCGGGCTGAAGAGCCTGGATAAGATCAAGCTGAGCGCTGAAATCAAGAATATCGGAGGTACCTGTGCAGTTGCCGCCGGGAGCATTCATATCCTCAACAAGGCCTGCTGCAACGGGGTCGGAAACTGCGCAGAAGATAACGGGGATATCGGTATTTGCGGTAGCTGCGAATGCGGAAACTGCTGCAGGGGTTGCGATAGCGAATATCATATCGTACTGCTTTGCAGCCATGTTCTTTGCAATGGTATCGCAGGTAGCGCTGTCGAAGTTGCCGTCCTGTCTGTCAATGGTAAGCTCCAGGTCAGACTCGGTAAGTGCCTGCTCGATACCTGAGAAGCAGTTATCGAGTGAGGGGTGGCTGCCGTACTGGATAACGCCTATCTTGTAGCTGTTTTCGGAAACAGCCTCATCGGAAGCGACGGTCTCGGCATTGTCTGCTGCGCTTGTGTTGTCGGAAGCGTTATCGGTTGTGCTGCTGTTATCTGTTGCGCCGCAGCCTGCAAGAGCTGTAAGTGCAAGAGCTGCTGCCAGAATTGCTGATAATGATCTCATCTTTTTCATGATAAAACATCCTTTCTCAAAAACCAATCCTTAATAAAATAAAAAACTCCTGCCCCATAAAAATGGGACAGGAGATTATTTCCTGCGGTACCACCCAAATTGCGTAAAATTACGCCTCTCAAGCTGCAATGTACTGACATACACGCACCGAATAACGCACGGTCTTGCGTCTCCCCTAACCTTACGGCTCAGTTTGCCCTCATGAGTCCATTCACACCGACGTCCGCTGCCGCAATCACACCGCCTGCGGCTCTCTTAAAACGACCTTCCGATGATACTACTCTCAATCAACGGTTTAAATTATTTATTGGTTAAATAATACCACTATTATTTTCATTTGTCAAGGGGGACTTTTCACAGTAATCACAGGATTTCGGGTAAACTTTTTGTGAACATCTTACTGATTTGCCGCAGCAGTTACCTTTATTCTGCTTCTGATAAGGGCAGCTGCGCCAAGAGCGATGATGACTGATACAAAATCCTTTACAAGATAAGGCACGGAAACCAGCAGTGCGCTTGACCAGAAGCCATTGCCCTTGATTATGGCAAACTGAGCCGCTCCGCAGGCATGGCACACAAGAACGCCCGCAATGCCAAGCACCACAGCCAGCCACTTGTGCTTTGACTCGATGCCCAGACCGCACAGGAACGCCATGAAGATAAAGCCCCATATAAAGCCGCCTGTAGGGCCTGCTATAGCGCCAAGGCCACCCTTGAAGTTAGCGAACACAGGTGCGCCCACAGCACCCAGAAGTGCATACACCAGCAGGGAGACCGCTCCCTTTTTGCTGCCCAGCACATATCCGCAGAGGGCAACAGCCAGCGTTTGGAGTGTAACGGGAACTTCCGAGGGCATAGGTATAGCTATCTGAGAAAGCACTGCCACCACTGCGGTGAACATAGCTATCTGCACCATATCTTTAGTGGATATCTTTTTCTTTTTATTCTCTTCCATTTTAAAACCATCTTTCCAAATCGTAATCAAGCTAAACGTTTATCTTATGGTTTTATTTTAGCACAGGCAATGGCACTTGTCAACCGCAATTTGATTTCAAGTGTACAATATTCCCGCTTTTTACATTTTTATAATATTTGCCTTTGGCAAAAGGCAAAAAAAATCAGCCCATGTTGGAAAATCTCTCGACCGCCTTGGTAAAGCTTTCGATGGTCTTGTCGGCGTCGCCATGCTCTATGCCGTCACGGACGCAGTGCTTGATATGACCCTTGAGAACCACCTTTCCGCAGCCGTGAAGTGCGGACTTGGCTGCGCTTATCTGAGCCGGTATGTCCTCGCAGGGAACGTCCTCATCTATCATTCTGTCTATAGCCTGCACCTGTCCGATTTTTTTTGAGCCTGCGGTGCAGGTTTTCCGAATCCATACACTGTTTCATTCAAATATCTTCTTTTTCATATGCAGTACGCTTCCGCCGATAAGCTCTGTATCCGTGATGTCATGGGTAACGGCAATGACCGTTTTCCCGCTGATGTGGCTTATCATTTCGGCTGTTTTTATCCTGTTTTCGCTGTCAATGCCCCTGAAAGGCTCGTCCATAAGCAATATACCGCAGCTGCGGCACATGGCACGGACAATGGCTGTCCTGCGCTTCATTCCTCCTGAGAGGACTTCTGCGGGGCGGGTGATATCATCTTCCGAAAGCCCTGTGGATATGAGCATTTTGCGTATCTCGCAGCCGCTTTTATCCGACACAAGGGCGCAGTTTTCAAGGGCGCTCAACGCTCCGAAGAGCCTGTCCTCCTGAAACACCATGGAGATGCCGCCTGAGGGCACTTGTGAAATGCTGCCCGAAAAGTCCTCCAGTCCTGCGATAATGCGCAGGAGAGTGGTCTTTCCGCAGCCCGATTCACCCATTATCCATGAAAATCCGCCGTTTGCAAAGACGGCGGAAAAGTCTTTCAGCACGGCCTTTTCACCGTAGCTTTTGCAGATGTTATCGAGCCGCATTGGGGCGCCTCTTTTTTCCCTTTGAAAGGAACTTGCGGAGGGTCTTTACGATAGCATCAAAGTTATAGATCGTCATTACGACAAAGCCAAGGATAAGTCCCAGCCAGTAAACGGCGGGCTGCTTTGCCATGATAACGCACATGATTATGATTATGGCGGTGTTAACGATAAGCTTGATATAATCCACACGGAAGAAGATTATCTTTCGGGCATCAAATATGCGGACCGCAAAGCAGGCAAAATAGGAAGACGCCGTTGCAATGGCTGCTCCCCACACGCCGAACTTGGGAATAAGGAGCCAGTTGAGGACGATGTTCAGGATACCTGCCACAAGTGCTGTTTTGAAAGAGTTCATGGACTTCTTTCTTGTGGTGTAAATGGACGAAAGGAACTGGCAGAAGCACTGGAATATCATTGCCACGATAAGAATGGGGGTGAACTTATATGCGCTGAAAAAGCTGGTTATTCCGCTGTCGTCGCCCTTGCCTGTGAGCACAATGGTAAGGGGCTTGCAGAGCATTATAAGACCCGAAGCGGCAATGAACAGCAGCGATGAATATGCTCCGAACACATTTTCATAGAACTTGCCGATATAGCGGCTGTCACGCTCCTCGATAGAGGACATCTGCCACGCCTGATAGAAGATAGTCGTTACCAGCATGAGCAGTGTGGGAAGCTTGTTGCCCACGGCGTATATTCCGTTGGTATCCACATCTATCATGCCCACGATGAACCATCTGTCGGAAGCGGAGGTTATCCACCAGAGCAGATATGTGGGGATAAGGGGGGCAGAGAATTTAAGCATCTCCCTGATGAGCTTGGGACTGATGAACGACGTATCCAGCGACTTGTTTAGTCCTGCGATAAGGGTAAGCATACAGAGGGAAAGTCCGTCGGAAATAACGATAGACAGAATATATCCCGTAACGCCAAGCTTGAAGCCAAGCAGAAGAACCAGGTTGCATATTACCTGAGTGAGGACGGAGAATATGCCGTCAGCCGCAAAGAGCTTTACATAACCCCTTGCCCTGACGTACTGGGAGGCTATCTGCCTGAAGCATGAGAAATAGCAATAGATATACAGCAGGAAGCTGTAATCGCCTATGGTGTTTATCTTTGACACCAGCGGCGTAAACAGCATAAACACGGTCATGCCGAAAAGCACGCACAGGTTGGCGCAGGTATAAACCTTGCGGTGGTCGTACTCGTTATCCATACCGAAGCGGATAACGGCATCGGACATACTGAACGTTACCAGCGGGACGAGGATATTAACAGTCTGATAGATAAGATCAACAGTGGAATACTCGCCCTCGCTCATTACACGGGTATAGAGGGCTACCAGCAGGAATCCCAGCAGCTTTGTACCGAATGAGCCGACAGCAAAAACGAGAGTATTTCCGAACAGCTTTTTATATTTATTCATTGGCGTTCTCCCGAAAATCGTTGTAATTTACATATAGATATATTATATCATACTTTTTTCAAAAATGGAATAGCCAAACAAAATTTTTAACAGCGATAAAATCGCACAGGTTAAGTGCTTACTAAAAAGTCAGCACAAATAAGAGCAACGAACAATATGACCAATCCACACCGCAGAGTTAATCAAAACTAACCGCATATACTCGATATAGCACATAAAATCCGATAATACAAGGGAGAGGACATTCTTATAAATTTGCTCTCAAATAAACAAAATAACTCCAAATAAAAGAACAGAGTGAAATTAAAACCCGTAAACATAGCTATAGAAAAAGGTACAAATAGATGAATGGGGTCCTGTCTCCGGCGGCAAGCAAAATGTAGGGGGATAAAAAACGGTAGGGAATGGGGGTTCAAGGAAGAGATGAGTGCTTGCCTTTTACAAAGCCACGGAGAAACCCTCAGGGGGAAGGGGAACGCCGTTTTTTGCCCTTGCTTTAGTTTAATACTAAGCACCAATTAAAAACTATACAAAAAATTGAGCATAATCTTGCGTATATGGATTATGCGATGATTTTTTGTCTATAGTTTTATTGGTGATTAGTATAATTAACCTTTGGTTAATACTTTCCACCCGGTGGTGTCTCCTTTGCATTAGGTACGGACTTTATAAAAATGAAAAGAAGATTTGTGCGAACTTTTTTAATATGCCCCTTAACTAAAAAAGACTGCCGGGCTATGGCAGTCTTTTGAATATAGTTATGCTATGATCATTTCACAGCAAATATCTCTCCGTTGCTGAGATATGCTGTTCTCTCTCCCAATGTGAAAATATCCTGTGCATGGATATTCTCAAATGCGGTACTGAGTATTTTAAGCTCCCTGCGGCACTTTTCCCTTTTCTTCTCGGAAGCTATCTCGGGAAGCAGGAACTTTACTGTTCCGTCAGCATAAAGCACTCCTATGCCGAACAGTCCCCCATACAGCTTTACAGGTGGATTTTCCTTTCCGCAGAGCGTATATTTTGCCACAGTCTCGCACTTTTTATCGGTTATCTTTGTTTTGATTATGCCATATCCCTCTTTCAGTCCGCAGAGGTAATATGCAAATCCGCCGAAAACGCACACGTCGTAAATGTCCTCGTATGTTTTTTCAAAGCTGTAGAAGTCCCCGTCCTCCGAGTGCATAAGGAATGAGCGGTGATCCTCTGTTATAACTGCCGCAAAGGAAGCTTTTCCCAAGGGAAGGCATTTTTTCACCGAGACCTCCGCCGCAGAAAATCCGCCGTCGGTATTTTCAGCATCGCATATATCGCTGCCTGTTATCTCGATAAGCGCTCCCAGGCTGACGGTCTTTTCAATCTCCCCTGAGCTGCCGCAGACGTACATCAGGCAGTCGGAGAAAATGTGAAACTTTCCGTTCATTGAGCAGATATATTCGGGGTCGGTAAGTCCGCAGAAAACAGGCTCCTTTGATTTATCGGAATAGACCATAACTCCGCCCTTGTCGGTGATGAAGAACATTCCGCTTTCCGACACCTCGGCACCTATTACGCCTGTGGGGCAGCGGAACTCCTGCACCTGTATATTCTGTGACGCTTCGTCGGTCACTTCCGAGAGCATATATGCACGGCATTCCTTTTCAGCGCCATATATTACGGCGGCAGACCTGCGGTCGTTATCCGAGCAGACAAGTCTGGGGGAGCTGTCCGTATCCACACGCACGATTTCCGCAGACCTGAGCTTTTCTATGGTTTTAGGCTTTGGTGCATTCTCACGGCTTGCAGGCTTTTCGGGGCTTTTTTTGCTTTTTGTTGCAGGCTGTGCCTTTTGCTGAGCTTTTTTCTGCGTGCCTGAAGTCTGAGCCGATGTGAGCGCAGCACCGGCAGCACCAGCAGCAGCTCCCGCACCTGCGGCGGCTGTACAAAGAAGAGCGATATCCTTAGCTTTCATAACATTTCCTTTCGTATAATTTCAGTCATATCTTCGGGCATATCCGCCGAAACGGTGACATTTTCACCGCTTATGGGGTGTATAAAGCTCATTTTTCCGCAGTGAAGAGCCTGACGGGCTATAAGCTTTCGGCTTCCGCCGTACATATCGTCCCCTGCCAGAGGGTGGCTTATATGGGAAAGATGCACTCTTATCTGGTGGGTGCGGCCCGTTTCAAGGCGTATTTCCAGCAGGGTGCAGTTATTCATACATTTAAGTGGCTTTATTACAGTGACTGCATTTTTTCCGTCGGGGCGGACTTCACGCATCATCACCGAGCCGTCGGCACGGCCTATGGGCAGGTCTATCCTCTGCGGTTCTGAGACGATCCCCTCGCAGACGGCGTAATACACCTTTTCGGTGACGGTCATATCCGCTCCCAGCTTGTTTTTGGCGGCAATGCACAGCCCCGATGTGTCCTTATCCAGCCTGTTGACTGCACGAAACGGCATATCCAACTGCGCCGCAAAGACATTTTCCAGCGTATCGTCATAATGCCCGTGAGAACGATGGACTGCCATGCCTGCGGGCTTATTGTATATGATAAGGTCGCTGTCCTCATACACCGTGGGCACGGTTAGTTCACGGTTGGGCACAATATCGTTCCCGCTGCCCATGGGGATTTTAAGAAGCACTCTGTCCCCTGCAAATACCTTGTCTATAGTGCGGCAAAGCTCGCCGTTTCGGGTGATGCCGCCCTCGGTGCGCTTCATTGCGACAATGAGCCGCCGTGAAAAGCCCCGCTTTTTAAGCAGGGCTTCAAGTGTGTTTTCGCTTTCACAGATAATTTCCAGCTCTCTGAACTTATCCAACAGGCATATTCTCCTTTTGCTTCTGCTCGTTTTCGATGCTTTCGGGAGTTATCTCCGAATTTATCTGCTCGATGCTGTCGTTTATGAACACAGCCGAGGTCATATACATATAGGGGATAAGCGCCAGCACGGGAAAGCCTGCGATACAGATGACATACCAGCCTATGAAAGAGGCATAAAGCATCATCATATATGCGTACTTTTTGGAAACTATCTTTTTGCTGAGTTTTATGATATTGTCCGCACCCGCATCGGGATTATCCGCCAGAAGATAGCCCACGGGGACGTACTGCATTCCCGAAATAAGGAAGAACAGTACAAGTCCGCCGCATACCACTGCACAGCCGACTTTTAAAAGAAAAGCGCCCGTATCAGACATTTGGTATGTAAGCAGCTTTTTGGTAATTGATATTGTTACCGCCATGCAGGCTGCCGAAATTATTGCGGGGGTGAGCCTGCGCATATCGGTTATGACCTTGAGCTTTATAAGGCTCAGGGCATATTCGGTGGAACGGTAGCCCGCAAACACCGATGATACGGGCATCACATTCTCCTCCGCTGCGTGCCAGTAATACCATCGTATTCCAAGCATAAGTGGGGCGGTGCTGATGTAATATATCAGTATGAGTATTACCGAGCCGATGATAAAATTGGGCGGGAACGAATTGAACTTCGGCAGGATACTTCCTGTCTGCAAAGCGCCTGTTATTATGCCAAGCAGCATTATCACCGCATAGAAGAGCAGGAAAAGCCCCATCTGCAATAGGGATATGAACGCTGCCTCCGCCCAGCACTTGCGGAAAAGCTCGGACGAGCGTTTTTTCAGATCACGAATCCCCGTCATCGCTGCCATAATCGAACAAAGCCTCCCCGGCGTCGTTATATCCCACAGCCTGATAGCCCGGGATCTTTCCAAGAATTTCAAAGCAATAGCTCTGCTGCCACATCTGAGCCGTTACCATTATCTCATAACCGTGACCTACGGGGCAGGCAAATTCCATGGGCTTCATTTTGGGCAGACCAAAGCAGGACATCATATTCATAAGGATACCCGAATGGGTCATAACGCCTGCGTGGGTAATGCCCTCGTTCATCATATCAAGGATAATGGCATTAAGTGCTGTATAGCAGCGAACCATCATATTTCTGAGGCTCTCGCCGTTGGGTGGGGGATTGTCAAGGCCGCCTTTGAGCCATTTCTTGTAGCTGTCAAGATTAACAAGATCCTCGGCTTTTAGACCCTCAAAGATGCCGAAATCCATTTCCCTCAGGTCATCTACCTCGGTAAGCTCACGGTCGGGGAAGAGTATCTCCGCCGACTGAACCGCTCTTTCAAGGGGGCTGGTATAGACCTTCTGTACCTTGGGGTACTCGTGGGTCTCATACAGCTCCTTGAGCTGTGCCTTGCCCGCTTCGGAAAGGGGCAGGTCGGTCTTGCCTATATATATACCTTTTTCGTTTGCCTCGGTGCGTCCGTGGCGCAGGATACTTATTCTATAGCCTTTCAAGTGATTACATTCCTTTCAAAAATGTAGTTATATTTATTATATCACATTACGGTGAGGATTTCAACAGGTTATTTAAAAATGGCTGCTGCCCCTAACCCGTTGTCCCCTATTGAACATTTTATAAAAACGTGGTATAATAAGCAATAAGCAACCGAAACATATAAGGAGATGTTATTATGACTGAAATAGATCTTATCACAGGTATCCTCGGCTCGGGAAAAACCACTTTTATCAGGAAATATGCCCGCCACCTTATCGACAGCGGCAAGAAGATCGCCATTCTCGAAAATGACTTCGGTGCTGTTAATGTTGATATGATGATACTCCAAGACCTTAAATGCGACAGCTGCCAGCTGGAAATGATATCGGGCGGCGGCGACCCCGACTGCCACAAGCGCCGTTTCAAGACCCAGCTCATCGCCCTCGGTATGCAGCACTTTGACCGTGTTATAATGGAACCTTCGGGTATTTTTGATATGGATGAGTTCTTTGACACCCTTTATGAGCCGCCTCTTGACAACTGGTTCAGAATAGGCAACATCTTCTCTGTTGTAGATGCACAGCTGGAGGATACTCTTTCCGACCAGATGGAATATCTGCTCGCTTCCGAGGCTTCCTGCTGCGGAAAGCTGCTTATGAGCAAGGTGAGCACCATTCCCGCAGACCAGCTCAGTCAGCGGGAGGAGAGCATCATCGCCCACCTGAACCGCTCCCTTGAATATATCGGCTGCCGCAGGCGCTTTTCCTCCGCCGATATGGTAACAAAGGAATGGGATGCTCTTACGGCTGATGATATGAACAAGCTTATGACCTCGGGCTACCGCAGCGAAAGCTATGTGAAGATGTTCAGCCAGGAGGATATCCGCAGCATGACCCATTATTTCATGCACATAAGGATAAAGGAAGCTTTGCTGCCCCAGGTGATAAAAGGCATTTTCGCAGATGAAAAGTGCGGACATATCTACCGCATAAAGGGCTTCACCCAGGACGACAAGGGCGGCTGGCTGAAAATAAACGCTCTTTCGGACAAGCTGGAGATCGCCCCCATTGATGACGGTCAGACCGTGTTTATCGTAATCGGCGACAACGTTGACCGTGCGCAGGTGGATAAGCACTTTACAGAATACAACACCGACCCCGAATATGTTTCTATATAAGTAAAGGAATGATTATATGTGTACAGCCGCTTCTTATAAGACCGACAACTTTTATTTCGGCAGAACTCTCGATTATGAAATGTCCTACGGCGAGGAGATAGTTATTATGCCAAGGAACTTCCCCCTGAAATTCAGGCACATTGGGAAGCTTTCCGAGCATTACGCCATCATCGGCACGGCTCATGTGGCAGGGGGCTGTCCCCTGTTTTATGACGGTGCCAATGAAAAGGGCCTTGCCATGGCAGGACTGAATTTCGTGGGCAACGCATATTATTTTGATAATGCCGCCGAAAAGGATAATATCCCACAGTTTGAGTTTATCCCATGGATACTGAGCAAATGCGCTGACCTTAACGAAGCAAAGGCGCTTCTTGGCAGGATAAACATTACAAACGAGCCGTTCAGCCCTCAGCTTCCCACAGCACAGCTCCACTGGATAATTTCGGACAAAACAGGCTCGATAGTTGTGGAGTCAGTAAAGGACGGGCTGAAAATATATGACGATCCTGTGGGCGTGCTTACCAACAATCCCCCTTTCGACAGGCAGCTTTTCAATCTTAATAACTATATGCACCTGTCCCCCAAGGATCCCAGCAACACATTCTCCGATGCACTTGACCTTACGACCTACAGCCGTGGAATGGGCGGATTGGGGCTTCCCGGCGACCTGTCATCACAGTCGAGATTTGTCCGCTGCGCATTTGTGAAAATGAACTCCCGCTCGGGCAGCGGTGAGGCGGAAAGCGTCAGCCAGTTCTTCCATATCCTGGGCTCGGTAGATCAGCAGAGGGGCTGCTGCGAGGTAAAGGGCGGATACGAGATAACCATTTACACCGCCTGCTACAACGCCGACAAGGGAATATATTATTACACCACCTACGACAATCATCAGATAACCGCCGTAAAGCTCCACAGCGAGAACATCGACGGCACAGAGCTTATAAGCTATCCTATGCTCACAGGCGAGCATATTCTGGAGCAAAACTGATATCGGGAGGAGAAAAGCAATGAAAGTTCTTATCATCAACGGCAGTCCGAGAGTAAACGGCAACACATCTGTAGCTGTACGTGAAATGGAAAAGGTCTTTGCGGAAGAGGGCGTGGAGACCGAGGTTGTGCAGGTAGGCAACAAGGATATCCGTGGCTGTATTGCCTGCGGATACTGCCGTGAAAACGGCAAGTGCGTGTTCAACGACGTTGTGAACGAGCTTGCGCCAAAGTTTGAGGAAGCAGACGGACTTGTTGTGGCAAGCCCTGTTTACTACGCTTCCGCCAACGCAACACTTATCGCCTGTCTTACAAGGCTGTTTTACAGCACGCCCTTTGACAAGAGTATGAAAGTAGGTGCAAGCGTAGTCTGTGCAAGGCGTGGGGGCTGCTCCGCAACCTTTGACGAGCTGAACAAGTTCTTTACCATTTCCAATATGCCCATTGCTTCCAGCCAGTACTGGAACAGCATTCACGGCAGAGAACAGGGTCAGGCGGAGATGGACGAAGAGGGCAGGCAGACCATGAGGGTGCTTGCAAGGAACATGAGTTTCCTTATGAAGAGCATTGCGTTGGGAAAAGAGAAATATGGGCTTCCCGAAAAGGAAGAACATCTCTGGACGCATTTTATAAGATAACATTCTAATATAAAATGCAAAAGCCATAGAAGAAGCATACTATTCTTCTATGGCTTTTTTGCTTGCAGTCAAGCGAACTTATTAAAAAGTATGCACAAATGAGGGCAAGGTAAAGGGTTTAGGAAGTCCATTGAGGGCGGAGCCATCTGGTTGCCCTTGCCGCAGTGGTAAAAGTAGTTTACCTGCCAACTCCGTTTGCTCACAGATATAGTTATTAAAATTATGATAAACAATATAGCCAATCCCCACCGCAGAGCTAAGCAAAACGAACAGCAGATACTTGATATCTAAACGCCAGACCGCAAATGAGCGGGGCGGCGGTGAAAGGCACGAAACAATATTCGATACAGGACTGGAGACAAGCTAAAAGTTAAAGCCAAACTGTAAAAGCGGGCTTAGTGGGGGTGAGAGGGTAGGGAAGAGGAGTGCAGAGGAGAAACCGTAGGAGAGAGGGGGGAATGCCCGCTTTTGTTGGTTTTTGGTTTCCTCCCTCTCTCCTTAGGTGTCTCCTTTGCATGGTACGGACATATTAAATTGAAATGAAGAATAGTCCGTACCTGCGCCTTACGGCGGAAACTGAAACGCAATTTCTGCGAAATTGCTC
>ERZ857922.218-NODE-218-length-89784-cov-10.931315_pt1 | contig 89784 bp, 101 predicted proteins | sample MGYA00519579_ERZ857922 | MGnify/ENA primary metagenome ERZ857922 (study PRJEB31778, sample SAMEA3449375) | human gut metagenome | biome: human gut; feature: human-associated habitat; material: faeces | place: United Kingdom | collected 2010/2012 ... | reverse complement strand
ATAGAATCTATAACAATAGAGAAAACTAATGTAGTACCAAGTGATGCAAAATATAATAAAGATATATCATCAAAACAAGATGGCAGTGTAATGTTATGGTATACAGATAAAGATAATAATAGTTTATATGAAGTATCAATAGGTAGTGAGAATGGTTCTCTAGAAGCCAATACCAATGGTAGTGGTATGTTCTCTTACTTAGATAATGTAGATACTCTAGATCTAACAGGTTTAGATACTAGTAATATGACTAGTATGAGTATGATGTTTTATAAAAGTACTAGCCTTAAAAGTATTGATGTATCAGGATTCGATACATCAAAAGTAGTAAATATGAATGGAATGTTTTGGGAATGCTCTAATCTAACATCTATAAATATATCTAATTTTAATACTAGTAAAGTAACAGATATGAATAATATGTTTGCTGAATGTTCTAATTTAATAACTTTAGATTTATCAAATTTTGATACATCTAATGTAATATATATGGGAAACCTATATTCATATAGTTATGGTGGTATGTTTAGAAATTGTAGTTCATTAAAAGAACTAAATGTAAGTTCATTTAATACTTCAAAAGTAAAATATATGAGTAATATGTTTCAAGGATGCTCAAGTCTAACAACTTTAGATTTATCAAACTTTAATACTAGTAATGTAACAGCAATGGCTTCAATGTTTGATAGCTGTAGCTCTTTAGTAAGTATAAATGTATCTAATTTTGATGTAAGTAGCGTAACCGATATGTTATTTATGTTTCAAAATTGCAAATCTTTACTAAACTTAGATCTTAGTAGTTTTAAAGAAAGCAAGGTAACTACTACAAGACAGATGTTTTATGGATGTAATTCTCTTGAAACTTTAAATATAAGTAATTTTGATACAAGTAATGTTACCAATATGACTCAAATGTTTGAAGGCTGTAGTTCATTAACAACTTTAGATTTAAGTAATTTTAATACTAGTAAAGTAACTAATATGTATGGTATGTTTTCTGGATGTAGTAATCTAAAAAGTATTAATTTAAGCAGTTTTGATACAAGTAATGTAACTAATATGACTAGTGTATTTAATGGCTGTAGTTCATTAACAACTTTAGATTTAAGTAACTTTAATACCAGTAAAGTAACCACTATGAGTGGCATGTTTTATGGTTGTAATTCTTTGACAAAACTTGATTTATCAAGTCTTGATACAAGTAATGTAACTACTATGTATGGTATGTTTACTTTGTGTAAAAATCTAAAAACTATATATGTATCTGATAAATGGAATACATCAAATGTTACTAGTTCTTCTTTTATGTTTCAGTCATGTACTTTCCTTGTTGGAGCAGTTCCCTTTGACAGTACTAAGACAGATGCAAGTATGGCTAATTATACTAATGGATACTTAACATATAAAGCTAGTAGTAATTAGAATATTATTAGTTAGAAAGTATTTCACACCGGATATAATATCTTATAATAGTTTAATTATAGACTAGAAATAGGCTATAATTAATATAAAAACTACATAACTTTTGTAAAGTTAGGTAGTTTTTTCTTTTAAAATAAAGAAATATATATTATAATATATTTAAGAGGTGGTAGAAATGAAATTAAGTATTGGTGTAATATTTGGTGGTAATAGTCTAGAACATGAATTATCTATATTAACTGCTGTTCAAGCTATGGATAATATAGATAAAGAAAGATATGAAGTAGTACCTATATATATTACTAAAGATTTAACTATTTATAGTGGAGGTATGCTTAGGTATATAGATAGTTATAAAGATTTTAGATTAATAGAAAGATATGCTATTAAAGTTAATTTAATAAATAGAAATGGTAAATTTATATTACAAAGAGCTAAAGGATTAAAGAGAGATTATAAAGAAATACATCTTGCTTTTCCAATGGTACATGGTAAGAATACTGAAGATGGAGGTATAATTGGTTATCTAGAAACACTTGGTATACCATTCGTGGGTAGTGATATTTATGCTTCTAGTGTATGTCAAGAGAAAGTATTTACTAAAGAATTATTAATGGCTAATGGACTTGCTGTTACTGATTATGTTCATTTTACTGATGATGATTATAATTTAGATAAAGAAGATATTTTTAAACAAATAGATAAATTAACATATCCATTAATTATAAAACCTGCTAGAGGTGGAAGTGGAATTGGTATTGAGATAGTTAATAGAAAAGAAGAATTGGAGTCTTCTATTGAGAAAGTTATGGAATGCGATACGCATGTTTTAGTAGAGGAATATATTAAAGATAGAAGAGAATTTAATGTGGCCATTCTTAAAAGTAAAGGTAAACTTATTGATTCATTAGTTGAAGAAATTGAAAAGGATGGATTTTGTAGTTACTATGATAAATATCATAAAGATGATGATAATGATGATACTTTTAAGAGAACATATCCTGCGGATATATCAAAGGCTTTAACGGAAGAAATATGTAAGACTGCTAAGAGGGCATACAGTTCTTTATCACTTGGTGGTGTTGCGAGAATTGATTATATTTATGATACTAAGAATAAAAAATTATATATTAATGAAATTAATACTATTCCTAATTTCTTTTCACATCATTTGTTTGAAGATAAAAATATTGATTATAGAGAATTACTTGGTATTATGATTAAAGAAGCAATAGATAAAATTCATAAAGAGGCTAAAATGATTCATTCTAATGATGATCAGTTATTTAAAAAAGTTACTAGTAAAGATGTAAGGAATATGAAATAATGTATGGTTATATTAATGGTAAGATAACTGATATTGAAGCTAGTTATGTTATACTTGAAAATAATGGTATTGGTTATTTAATTTATGTTCCTAATCCGTATGGTTTTATGATGGAGAGGGAATATACGATATATACTTATACTAAAGTAGCTGAAGATGAATATACTCTATATGGATTTAAAACTAAGGAAGAAAAAGAATTATTTTTAAAACTTATTTCTGTTAAGGGACTTGGCCCTAAGATGGCACTTCCAATGCTTGCTACTGGATCTATCAGTATGATTGAAGAGGCTATTGAAACAGAAAATATTAATTATTTAAAGAAATTTCCTAAAATTGGTGATAAGGTTGCTAGACAATTAATACTTGATTTAAAAGGTAAATTAAATGTTATTAATACGGGATTATTTAAGAGAGAAGATCATTCTAGTGAATTATTTGATGCATTAGTGGGACTTGGATATAAGCAAGCTGATGTTAAAAAGATTGTTAGTAAGGTTGATCCTACTCTTGACTTAGAAAATCAAATTAAAGAAGCACTTAAGTTATTACTTAAATAGCTTCTTTTTTTGTTTACACTTTGTTAATTATGGTAAAAGTGTAAAGTGTTTACGCTATAAAATACTAAAAATATTGCAAATGTAAATTGACAACTATAATATTCTAGGTTAAAATAGATATTGATTATTAAGGAGTATTATGAAGAAAGTTACAGTATTTATTTTAACATTTATTTTATTTATACCAATAGTTAATGGTAAGAATATTAATGACTTATATGGTGAGTTAAATGCATTAGAGAGTCAAAAGAATTTATATTCTTATCTAAATAGTGAAGATATTAAATCTTTATCTAATAATGGACTAGATATACAGATAATTATTGATTCTTTAAATGATGAAATTAATGAACTTGATAAAGAAATTACTAGTAAGGAAGAATTTATTAATTCTTTAAAAGAAGAAATTGATAATGTTATGGTTTATAATCAAGTTAGTCAAGGAGAAAATATATATTTAGAATATATATTTGCTGCTGAAACATATTCAGATATGGTATATAGATATATGATAGCAGAACAAATTAATAATTATAATAATACTATGATAGAAGAGATGAACAAAGAGATAGAAGAATTAAATAAGAAAAAAGAAGAATTAAATGAAAAGATTAATAAACTTGATAAAGAGAGAAGTAAGTACCGGGAATTGGAAGTTATTCTTAAGAGTGTTAGTTATTTAGATGGTGATAGTATTAATAGTAGCATTGATGATGATATTACTAGTATTAAAAAGGAAATTGCTTTATATGAAAGTATAGGTTGTTCTAGATACATGGATATATCGGCATGTTTAAATATTAGAGATGGAGGTAATTTTATATTTCCTTTGGATAAGGGATGCGTAAGTCAAGATTATTTATCTAATCATAAAGGTATAGATTTAGCCTGCAACGGGGAGGGGACTAATGTATATAGTTCCGCTAAAGGGGTAGTTAGTTCTATTACTTATAAAGCAACTTATGGTGGAAATATAGTTTACATTTATCATATTATTGGTGGCAAACAGTATACTACTATCTATGGACACTTACTTGAGGTTAAAGTAAATGTTGGTGATGTAGTTGATACTGATACAGTAATAGGTTTAGTAGGAGGAGAATCTACAGCTTATATTAATGGTGGTTATGACAAAGGAACAAAAGGGGCACATCTTCATTATGTAGTAGTAGAGGGCTTTCATGTTAATGATTTTAGTAGCTATACATTAAATCCTAGATATTTTAATACTTATCCAGGTATATTAAATGGTTATTTTAGAAGAAAAAACGCTTGACAAAATTAGAAAATGAGTATATTATATACGACTAACAAGGGACGAATATGATATACTCTTTTGTTATGGGTTTTTGGTTAAAATAATTCTAGATCATTTTTTAGTCAAAGATAATAATGAAAGAAGTTAATTATATTTAAATAATTAGTCTTTTGAAATATTTGATGGATGGTGTTTTGGAATGAAAAAAACAAAATTATTTTTATTTGCTTTAATATCTCTATGTTTTTGTATTACTGGTGTTAAAGCAGAAGGAGTAACTGCTAAAATAGGGGATAATGAATATAATACATTAGATGCCGCTATTGAAGAGGCTAAAGATGGTGATGTCATTGAACTTATTAATGATGGAACAGTTACTAAAGCTTTTAATAAGTCATTGACTTTTAAAGGTAAATATACTATTACATTTGATGGTATGCTTGATAATACAGGTGAAGCACAATGGAGTTATAAAGGTAATATGACTTTTGATGGAACTAATTTCATCTGGGATGCTACTGATTGGAATAATACTAATGGTAGATGGGTAATGCTTGTTTTAACTGGAAGGCTAAAACTAGATAATGGTGCTATTGGTACATTTAAGTTTGATTCTTTAAATGGAGTTAAATGTGCTATCTATAGTAATGGAGGAGCTTCTATTGAAATTGATAATGCTTCTACTTTAAATATACTAGGAACTAATACAAAAGGAATAAATGGACAAGCTATTCAACTTGATAGTACTGCTGGTACTGGTATATTTGTAAAAAATGATTCTACTTTATTTATTGATGGTACTAATAGAGGTTATGTTAATAGTCCAGAGATATATGTAGAAAATTCTAAATTTATAGTACAAAATTGTACTAGTAATGCTTCAAATGGAGGAGTGTTTACCGCTATTAATTCAGAAATAAAATTCTTAAATAATAATGGTCATGGATTATCTGCTGCTACATTTACTGCAGTTAATTCTAATATTACTACTAATGGTAATGCGTTTTATGGAATAACTGTAATATCAGGACTTAGTGCTGATAAGACAACAGAAATAATTTCTAATGAGAATGGTTATGGTTTTACTGGAGGAGCTATTAGAATATATCTTTCTAAAGCTATTGCTAAATTTGAGGCTGGTTCTGTAATTACTATGAATAAAAATTATAGAAATGCTTTAGAAAATTATGGTGTTACTACTTTTGAAGATGGAAGTATACTTAATATTACTGAAAATAATGAAACAGATAATGGTGCAGGAATATTTAATAAAGGTACTTTAACATTACCAATAAATGCTAATATTACATTAAATAAAGCAAATCAACTAGGTGGCGGTGTTTATAATGCTGGTACAATAATCATATCAAAAGATACAGCTTTATATAATAATCATGCTGGAGTAGCAGGTGATGATATCTATAATATTGGTACTATTACTTTTAGTAGTGTAGGAGAAGATTGGATTCTTGATGATTGTGAACATAGAATAAATGGTTGGTACGATGATGCTGAAAATAGTAGATGGGAAGCACATGATAAAGAGAATCTTCATATTGATTTAATTGAAGGTGGAGAATATACTTCAGTTACTGAAGATGGAGAAATAGCTGGCGCTTTAGCTATTAAGGCTGCTCATGATAATATTGGTAAAGTAGTTATTAACTATTTAGATAGTGATAGTAATAAATTAACTGAAGAAGTTACTACTACTGGTGAAGTAGGTACAGAATATACTACTATTAAAAAAGAATTTGATGATTATACATTCATTATGGTAGAAGGACCTACTAGTGGAGAATATGATTTTGATACAATATATGTTACTTACTATTATGATAAGAATACTGGTACTGGTGATATAATGCCTCCTCAAACTGGATTTGAGCCTAGTACTATTAATAATAATAGAGTAGAAGTTATTACTCTATATAAAAAAGAAGATTAATTTATTGGTTTTGGTTATAAATAGACATTCTATTTATAACTTATATGTTTAAAAAATGTTAAATATTTACATTATATAAGTGGAAGGAAAGATAGAATGAAAAAAATAAAATTATTATTGTTTGCTTTAACTGTGTTATTATTAGCTAGTACATCTGTTTTAGCAGAAACAAGATGGACTGCTATTGAGCCGGTTAAACAAACTACTAGTGATGGTATTGATATTGAATATCAAACTAAGGTAGAATTTAAATATGATTGTTGGGAACAAAGAGGCGAGTTGATTTGTGATCCAACATCGCGTGTTGGTGTTGACATTACAGTAGATGTTACAGTAACAATTCCAAGTGATTATAATAAAGATAATATTGTAATTGCTCCTGAAGTATTACAAGAACTTGCAAGACAAAATTATGAAAAACTATTATTAGATGAAAATAGTGAGTATTTACAATTAAATAACTCATTAGAGCCAGGAGATAATATTAAAGTAAATTTAACTATAATTAATAACTCAAAATATACATACAATTATGATGAAAAATCTTTTGATATATTTCCTGTAGAAAATACTACATTTGTAAGAGGAGAAGAGAATACAACATTTAATGGTTTAACTATAGGTGAAGACTATCATTTATATCGTTTAGCTAATCCAGCATTAAAAGCTTTAGGATTAAATAATAATGCTAAGGTTACAGATGAAAATATAGATGTTGCATTAAAGAAAATTAAAGATGTTGATGGAAATCAAAAATATCCTAATGGTATTAACGATTTAGCAAAATATTATGTAGATTTTTATAATGAAAAGTATAATACTAATTATACAAGACTGGATGAATTTAGTTATGGAGTGATTAGAGAAATACTTGGATATAATGATACAATAGATAGAGTAAGTACTAATTTAGGAAACTTTAAAACTTTAAATGATGCTTTTAAAATATATAAAGACAAATTTAAACAAGATAATCCTGGTAAAAGAGCTTATCAAGATGCTATATTAAGATATGCTGGATTTACTGGAGCATCTTCTCTTGAAGTATTTGAAAACTTTGCAAAAAGTGAATATAGTAAAATGTGTGGAACAGAAGTTACATCATTTGATACTATGTGTGAAGAGGCACAAGCTGAATTCTTTGCCCACTACGGAAAAGAAACAACTCCAAGTGTTGAAGAGACAAATGAAGAAATATTAAGACTTTCTTATGATTATTTCTATAATAAAGGTTTATCTCTTGGACTTGAAGATGATGACATAACTGATGCTACTTCTAATAATTATTCTGTTGGTGAATACATGAGAGATGAAAATAAAGGGGAAGAAGTAATCAAAGAAAAAATTGGTACATTAGAAAGCAATAGTTCTAATAAATTAAATATGACTTTCCATATCAATGGTGCTTATATTTGTAATGCTTATTTAGGATATAATTTTATGACTGATATGCAATTATCATATAGTGTACTAAAAGGAAAATTAGTTGTTAATCATGTGGATAGTGATGGAAATAAACTTACAGAAGAAGTAACTACTACTGATTTAGTAGGTAATGAATACTTTACAGAAAAGAAAAATTTTGAAGGATATACTTTTATTATGGTAGAAGGTCCTGCTAGTGGAGAATATATTGATGGTACAATATATGTTACTTACTATTATGATAAGAATACTGGTACTGGTGATATAATGCCTCCTCAAACTGGATTTGAGCCTAGTACTATTAATAATAATAGAGTAGAAGTTATTACTCTATATAAAAAAGAAGATTAAAAAAATGTCAGAATTAACTGACATTTTTTTAGAATTTTCTATATAAACCAATTGCTTTACCTAAGATAGAAATATCTTTTAATATTATAGGTAGCATGTAATCGTTTTCGGGTTGTAATCTTATATAATCATTTTCTCTAAAGAATCTTTTAATAGTAACTTGGTTTTCTTCATCCATGGCTACTACTATATCACCATTTTTAGCTGTTTTACATCTTTCTACGATTACAATATCTTTATCTAAGATACCAGCATTAATCATAGAATCTCCTTCTACTTTGATTGTAAATACTTCTTTTCTTTTAGGAAGTAAATATGCTGGTAGAGTAATAACTTCGTTAGGTACTTCAATTGCTTCAATTGGATTACCTGCAGTTACTTTTCCTAATAATGGAACAGTTACAACATCATCACTTTTAGTTTCAAATTCATTTGGTACTTGAAGTTCAAGTAAATGATTACTTGTTTTACCTCTCTTTAAGTATCCTTTTTCAATTAGTTTTTTTACATGAACATGAGCAGTAGCAGGAGAACTTAAATTAAAATTAGCAGATATCTCTCTAATTGATGGGGGATATTTTTTTTGCGCTGAATATTTTTTTATGTATTCTAATATTTCTTTTTGTCTTTTTGTTAATCTTCCTTCTTTGGTCATAATATGCTCCTTTCATTTATAATATTAACACATAAAGTGTAAAATGTCAAACAATTATTCGTTAAAACAGTGATTTTATATTGACACGAACATAAGTATGTGATAGTATTAAGATGTAAGGAGAAGTGATAGATATGGAATTTGTTAAAAACAATAAAGGGGTAATTATATTTTATCTTCTACTAATTATTATTAGTTTAGTAGTAGTTAATAATACTAAGAATAATCTTAGTATAGAAAATGATTATGTCTATCTCGAAAGATAGATTCTTTTTTATATATAAATATAAAAAAGTGAATACCTTATCAGTACTCACTTTTTTTAATTTAAATGTTCATTGTATTTTAATGTAAGTTGTTTTATTTTACAATTTTTTGCCTTAGCAATTTTTTCATGTATTTCATCTATAGACTGTTCTTTTAATATTTCTCTTATATCAACATTATTACAAGAAAGTAAATTATCATTTAGAACATATCCTTGGGTAATAATACTACCATCATTAAATAAGCTACATGCATCATGGTTTTCATAATATTCATCATAGTAATATGGATCTCTATGATATATTCTTTTCGGATATATTTTAAGTCTACAATCATTAATATCTATAAGTTTATAATGTATATCTGATATTTTATCACAACTAATATTTTGCATTTTATCAATTATACTTATTTTTAGTATAGTTTTAGAATCAATTAAAAATAAAAGTTCTTCTACCATTGGATCATCAATCCATTTTCCAACTATGTATTCATTACCTGCAAATAATGAAAATAAATCCATCTGAATTTTTCTATAACATTCTGCTTCTTGATAATGTTTTTCAGCATAATTCATACCATAATAATGTTGTTTTGCTTTTAGAAGTAAAATATTATATGCATTATATGTAGATAATAATTTGTAAATTTCCTTAACCGTTTTAGCAGTATCAATATTTTGTAAAATTTCTAATTGCTGATTAGATAATAAATCTTTCATCTTTTCCTCCTATATATATATATTATCATATAAAAAATGTGAATACAAGATATTTTATTTACATTTTGTTTTAATTATATTATAATGATAGGTAGGAAGAAGGTAATATGATGAAAGATAAAGTAATGAGTGAGAAGACTGCTAAGGCGTTGGTAGTAGTAAGTGCAATATTTCTTTTACTTGTTGGTTTTGGCTTGTATAAATTATTTGAATATCAAGGTATTAATAAAGATACTACTAGTAGAAAGATAGTTAATTATGATATAAAAGATTATGTGGAAACAGTACCGGTTGTGTTTAATGGTTATAGCAATGTATATAGCAAGATTAATGTATCTAGAGTTACTTTAAAAGATTTAGATAATGATGTTATTAAAAACTTTATGGATGAGGAAGATAAATTAATTGAATATATTACTACTTATTATAATGAAATAAATAATGAAGTAGAAAATTATATACCTAGTAATGAAGTTTCTAGTTCAATAGAGATGCAAATTAATGGTGCTATTTTATCAATATATTATGAACTGGATTTTAATTTAGATAAAAATATATATAGTAATAATATTAAGAAATATGTTATTACTACTAATATTGATTTAGCTACTGGAAGAATTCTTAGTAATAATGATTTATTAAAAAAATATAATTATACTAGAAAATATATAGTAGAAAAAATATTTGATGAGGATTTAATTATTGGTAATGGTCAAATTGTTATTGATAAGAATACTAATATTTCTCTTACTAAAGAAGATATTGAAAGAAATAAGGAAGAATATATTAATGAATTGATTACTGAGTTTGATAATTTTATTAATATGTATATAGATAATAAAACTTTGGTAATTGTTTATAATAAAAGTGAATTAAGAAATATGTTTTTTGATAATGATTTTGATTCGGAGTTAATTGTTAGATATTTGAAATAAAAAAAGGGTGGTGTTTATGGAAAAATTAGATGTATATAATATGAGGGTTGTTCCACTAATGAGAAAGATTAATATTGTTAAAGATGGAAAGACAAAAAGTATTGTTGAAGAAAATATATCTATGAATGAAATTAGAAATATGTCTTGTGAACCTAGAATGTTAATTAGAAAAGATGATGATGTATATTTTACAGAACTTCCAATTAATTATCATGGTACAAAAATGAGATGGTCTATATTTTATCTTTATGATGAATTAAATGATTTAGAAAAAGAAAGATTTGCTTCAAGAACTATTACAATACCAGTTACTGTTGATTCTGTTATTAAATTATATACTAATAAAGTTAGAAAAAAGAAAAAATAAATTCTTTTTTCTTTTTTTATTCATATATTTTAGTGGTGATATTTATGAATGAAATAGATAAGAAGAAGTATATGGATATTATTAATAAAAATAAAGTTAGTACTGAAAAGAAAGATAATAATTTTGGTAAGTCTGTTAAAAAGCTTTTTGTTAAAACTTTGATTGTTTTATTACTATTTGTTTCTTTAGCAATATGCTGTAAAAGAAGTGAATTTTTGAAAGAGAAAATTACTTATTATTTATATAGTGATGATATATCTTTTACTAAGATAAAAAATATATATGATAAATATTTAGGAGGAATTCTTCCTATTAAAAAAGAAGTTAATACTGAGAAAGTATTTAATGAAAAACTAAAATATAGTTCTTCTAGTGTATATTTAGATGGAGTTAAACTAGAAGTTACTTCAAACTATTTAGTTCCTTCATTAAGGGAGGGAATGGTTGTTTTTATTGGTAATAAAGAAGGATATGGTAATACAGTTATTATTGAAGACTTAGATGGAATATATAACTGGTATGGTAATATTGATAATACTTCTTTAAAATTATATGATTATGTTGATAAGGGAACGTTAGTTGGAGAAGTAAATAATACTTTATATTTAGTATTTAGTAAAGGTGATAAGTATTTAAATTATGAAGAATATCTTAAATAAAATAGAATTTCATTATACTTATATAATTATGGCTTTTGGTCTTGTTATTACTGGTCATTTTGTTAATTTAATTATTTTTACATCACTTATTATTATTCATGAAATGGGTCATATTATTATTTCTAAAATATTATCATATAAAATAGATAAGGTTATAATTTATCCTTATGGTGGATTTGTTAAACTTAATACAAGAATTAATACTAAAATAGAAGATGATTTACTAGTAGCTATTTCTGGTATAATTATGCAGAGTATTTATTTTGGTATTATCTTTTTTTTATATAGAAATGGTATAGTAAGAGAATATATTTATAGTTTATTTCTTTTATATCATAAGAGTATGCTTATTTTTAATTTGCTTCCTATATATCCATTAGATGGTGCTAAGATAGTTAATTTGATTTTATCTAAATATTTTAGTTTTAATATTGCTAATTATATTAGTATTGTTATTTCTCTTATTACTGTTATATTTTTTTTGTATAGTGATATATATGAAAATAATTATAGTATTATTTTAGTGATAGGTGTACTTATGAAAAATATATATAAATTTTATAAAGATATTTCTTATATATATAATAGATTTATATTAGAAAGATATTTATTTAAATTTAATTATAAGAAGAAAGTAATTATTAAAAATAAAGATAAAATGTATAAAAATAGAGTACATATATTTAATGATAATGGTAAACTAATGAATGAAAAGGAATATATTAGTACTTTTTTTGAGAAAAAGCCTTAATTTATTTGACTTTAGTATTTATTTATGGTAGAATTAAATTGTTTTGAAAGACGCCAAGTTGAATATCTCAACCACATTGAAAAGGTTATAAGATCAATTATGACACCTTAAGAGTGAGTCTTACAAATATATAAAGGAGGGAATGAGATGAAAGCAATTATTGAAACTGGTGGAAAACAATATTATGTATCTGAAGGAACAGTTATCTATGTTGAAAAACTAGATGGTAACGAAGGAGATAAAGTTGTTTTTGACAAGGTTCTTATGGCAAATGGTGTAGTAGGTAATCCTTATGTTTCTTCTAAAGTAGAAGGTGTTATCTTAAAACAAGGTAAACAAAAGAAATTAACTATATTTAGATATAAACCTAATAAGAGATCTACTAGAGTTAAAAAAGGACACAGACAACCATATACTAAAGTAGAGATTAAAAAGATCAAATAAGGTGGTTTTATGATTAAAGTAAAACTTACTAAGAATAATAATTACTATAAGAGAATTATTATTACGGGACATGCTAATTATGATGATTTTGGTAAAGATATTGTATGTGCTGCGGTTAGTAGTACAGTAATTACTTCAGTTAATTCTTGCTTAGCTATTGATAATGAATCTATTAGTTATGAAGATAAGAATGGACTTGATATTAAAGTTTTAAAAGATGATGATATAATTACTAAGATTATTAATGTTATGATAACTAATTTATATGAATTAGAAAAAGCGTATCCTAAGAATATAAAAATTAAGGAGGAAAATAATGAATAGATTAATGGAATTTAATATACAATTATTTGCCCACAAAAAAGGTCAATCATCTACTAGTAATGGAAGAGATTCTGCTGGTAGAAGACTTGGAGCAAAAGCTTCTGATGGTGAATATGTAACTGCAGGTTCTATTATATATCGTCAAAGAGGAACTAAAATTCATCCTGGAACTAATGTAGGTAGAGGTACAGATGATACTTTATTTGCTAAGATTTCTGGGTATGTTAAATACTCTAGACTTGGTAGAGATAGAAAACAAGTTAGTGTATATGAAACTAAATAATAAACTTATAAAAAAAGTATTGACAACAATATAAATTATTGATATAATTTATATTGTCCGTGGGGAATTAGCTCAGTTGGCTAGAGCATCTGCCTTGCACGCAGAGGGTCAAGGGTTCGAGTCCCTCATTCTCCACCATTTTTTTTCGGGAAGTAGCTTAGCTTGGTAGAGCGCTACGCTTGGGACGTAGAGGTCGCAGGTTCAAATCCTGTCTTCCCGACCATTTGACTTTGAAAGCTTACACTTTGTAAGCCTTTTCTTTTTACCCGAAAAAAGTGGAGAATGATTTTAGTCATTACCACTTATTTTATTATATAGTTTAGATAGATGCTCTAATTTAATACCAAAAGATATTTCATGATTAGCGGGTAATCCACACTTATATTCCCCACGGTAAATAATTAATAAAGGTATTAAAAATTTTTAAATTATAGATATATTAATTTGGTTTTGTTATTGATTTTTAATATATTATATGATAATATATTCAACATGAGGGGATGATTATATGGATATTCCATTAGCATATATAATATTTGATATTATGATTTCTTTAAAGAAAAATAATAGAGATACGATGATATATAGAGATATATTAATAATATATTTAAAGAGATTTATTAATTCTTTTGATCTAGATAAAGATGTACTTGAAGATCTTATATTTGATTTTAATTTTGCTAATGAACTTTCTTTCTTTTTGGATGATTATGAAGATTATTTTGAAATGGAAGATGGTATTATTAGATTAAATTCTGATGTAAGTATTAATGAACTAAAAAAGCTTCAAGAAGAAAATGTTATACTAGAAGACTTTGATGAAGAATTTATAAGTGATGTTGAAAAAGTTATTCATAATGATATATCTTTTTTAGAAATTATAGGTATTAATCCTAATATTCAAGTTTATAATGCTTTACTTGAATTAGAAGAAAAATTAGAATATAAATATTTAGATCTTAGTTATGATGGACTATTTGATGAAAATACGATAGAAAAGACTAGAGAAGAAATAAAGTTACTTAAAGTTATTACTAATATAATGTATATAAATATTAATAATAATTTTAGTAGTGTTGATTATGATAATTTATATTTATATGCTAAGGATCGAGCTAAATTAATGCATGGTGAAGAATTAGAAGTTAAATTATCTCGTAATCCTCCTTTTGATAGGACATTACTTATTAAGACTCCTATGGACAAGGCTTTATTTATAAATGATAGTTCTGCTAAAGGGGCAATTAAGGGTAGATTAAAAATGAATAATAAAAAGAATAAAAAGAAAATTAATATGCAAGATATGACAAAACTTAATTTTTATTTGATGTATTTAGAGTTATTAGATAAAGAAATTAATAAAACTAAAAATATTGAATTAAAAGATGAACTAATTATAGCTAAATATAGACTTATGTATGTACTTGATTCTATTTATGATTTAATGAACTTTAAAAAAAGAGAATCTTCTATTAAGATTAATGGCGATTATAGTTTTATTGAAACTATTATATATTTCTTTACTGTTGAAGTATTAAGTTATGATGATAAAGAATATAAATTAGATGGTACTAATAAGAAAGATATTATTACTTATTATTTTAATATTATTAAGAAGTTATATGTAGAAACTTACTATAAACTTACTAATGATAGGGTAATTATTGATTTAATTAATAATAGTAATTTTTATAATGTTAATACTATTAGTAGTAAATTATTTAGTAATATAGTTCCTTCAGAAAAAAATAAAAGTAAAATAAAGAAGAAAAACTTTTAATTAATTATAATATTAATAAAAAGAGGTTATATTTGATATAAATAACTCTTTTTTTCTGTGATTATGGAAGTGAATATTTATGGAAAAACAAAATATAATTGATGGTATTAGATTAATAGTAATTATTGGTGTTTTTATTTTTATGGTAATTGGTAGTTATAGAAATATTATTAATCAGAATAAAGCAATTAGTACTAATAATTATATAGATAAAGATAATGAGATAGTTAATTCTAATTTAGAAAAAGAAGAAGTAACTAATATAGAAGAAAAAATATCTGATACTGATTATAAAGAATATAAAGAGATAAGTAAAGATGATATAAATGAATATGATAGTATAACAATCAATAATATACAAAATGAGAATACATATACTGATTTAATAAATGAAGTATATGAAATTACAAATAATTATCGTTCTTTAGTAGGAGTTTCTTCTTTAACTTTGGATTCTTCTTTAGTAGAAGCTGCGAATATTAGAGCAAAAGAGTTAAGTGATAGTTTTTCACATACAAGACCAAATGGTAGTAGTTGTTTTACTGTTTTATCAGAACTTGGAATATCTTATGGTACTGCTGGGGAGAATATAGCAGCAGGCTATAGTTCTTCACAAAGTGTAATGGAAGGATGGCGTTCTTCTAGTGGCCACTACCAAAATATAATTTCTTCTAAATTTAAAAAAATAGGAATAGGAGTTAATATAATTAATAATCAATATTACTGGGTACAAATATTTTCTAATTAAAATATTTATTAAAATATTTATTTTTTTTGATTTATGATTGCATTTTTATAAAAAATATGATATATTCTTAATAAGAAAGAGTGTCAAGCAGTATTAGACCTTTTATCTTAATGACGGTTTTTTCTGCTCGTCAATTAATCGTATTATTATGAAAATACCATCTAGAATGTAGGTGGTATTTTGAATTAAAATTTATATTTATTATTTAATTTAGGGGGTAATAAAAAAATAAAGGAGGTTCTATATGAACAAAAAAATTTTATTATTATTTACTGCTATTATTTTTATGATGTCAACATCAAATGTTAGTGCTTCAGAAGGATGTGGAGTTTATACAGAGGAAGATTTAGCATTTTATGAATCTTTAAATAGAACAGATATTTATGATTTAAGTTGTTCTAATGGTACACCATTTACGAATGAATATTTAGAAACTTTAAATCAAGATCCTAACGTAATGACACGTAGATATTTTGCTAATAAAATAGATGTCCCAGCATTTGAACAATTACCAAATTATTGTGGACCTGCTTCAATGAAACAAGCAATACATGCTATTAGAGGTACCTCTAGTTCTCAAGAATATTATGGAACATTAGTTGGTACAAATACATCAGCTGGTACTGATCAAAGATATATTGCAGGTGCTATGAATTCAGAATTAGGTATATCTAACTATACTTATGTATGGACTAATTCTTTGACAAATAGTCAATTTTATAATATTGTAAAAAGAAGTATTGACTTAGGTTATCCACCAATTATGCACATCAGAATGGAAGAAATGCCTGCATATAATTATAGTAATTCAGGAGGACATTTTGTAACAATAAGTGGACATACAATTACTGGAATTTTTGATGATGACTATAGTCCGATAAATGTATATTATGTTGATCCTAATAGAGCGTATAATAATGGTTCTGCTTTTGGAGAAAAAATGGTTTCTTTACCTATTATAAAAAATGCAGGATATTCTGGGGTCCTTGTATACGCAGCTTAATATGTTTTTATTAATAAGTGAAGTAAAAAAATGAAAAATATAAAGAATATAGTGATTGTAGTTTTACGAAAACGTGTAGAGTTGTAGATAAAATGAATGGTTATGTAGCTGAAGTTCTAGAAATATCTTATGTTATTGTTTATAAATTTCAATCTCATAATGCATATGCTCATCCTATTCTTACCAATTTAGAAGAAGATTAAGAAGTTGATAAGTATTATGAATTTACTTATCAAGTTAAAGGAACAGGAATTATAAATGATATTTCTGATATTACTCGTTATATAACAGATGAATCACTAGATGAAGTTCCAGATGGAGTTCTTAAAGTAAAACTTAGCATTAAAGAAACAAATAAACAAGGATTGGATCAAATACAAGAAGATATATGTAAATAATAATTGAAAATAGAGTAATTTAAAGTAATATTTATCTTTATATTACTCTTTTTATATAATAACTAAAAATGCAATATTAAATATTTTTAACTATAATAGTAGTAAAAAGTGTATTAATAAATGCAAAAAATATTAAAAATTATTTTAATCAAATGTGGTAAAAAAATAAAAATTATGCTATAATATATTTAAGAGTAGAGTGTAATAAGATAAACTATATAAATTTGAGAAAGGAGGATTGTAGGATTATTTATATAAGTTTATAATGTTTAAGAAAGGAATACTATTATGAAAAATAAAAAAATAGAAATTATAACTATAATAGTTTTATTAGTAGTTATAATTATATGTGTAGTGTTTGTAATCTTACAAAAAACAAAAATTTCTTCATATAAAGAAGATGTTGATTCGTACAAAGAAAAAGTTAGTGCATTAGAAAAACAATTAGGGAATAAGCAAAATGAAGAATCACGAGAATATGATTGTAGTTTTACACGAACATATAGAGTGATAGATAGTATAGATTATCCTTTGGCTTCAGATGGGTTATCTTATATTGTTGTAGATGATTATCAAGGCTATGTTCCATTTGTTGTTGCGATTCCATCATCTATAAATAATTTAGAAACATATAAATATTATGAATTTACCTATCATTTGAAAGGAAAGGGATTAATAAATAATTTTGAGCAACTAAATTCTTATTTAATTTCTTCATTATTTAATAAATATCATGGTAATCCTTCATCAGGAACAGTATATGTTGAATTAGATATTGTTGAAACATCAAAAAAAGGTGTTGAACAAATACAAGAAAACATATGTAAATAATAATTGAAAATAGAGTAATTTAAAGTAATATTTATCTTTATATTACTCTTTTTATTATGAATTTAAGTTAATAAAAAAACAACTCTGTACTAGCAGTTGCCTTATTATATCTCATAATTCTTTATTAGTCATTTTATGTAGTTTTTCATAATTGCTTGAAATGACTAACTGAAAATTCTTATCGCTATAGTCTTTTTGTAAGTCCACAATAACTTCTATAATGTTTTTAGCATTTCCATATCTTTAGTAGTAATTATAAATGTTATTTTATCATTTTCATTTATTTTTTTCTGTATACTTTTTATAGATTTAATGTCATTAACTTTAACTGTGACATCTTTTTTATTATTTGTTAACATTTTTCACATCCTTTTGCATTAATTACTTCAGATGAAGTAATTATGAGTGGTCTTAGTAGCCTTGATTATATAAATTTTGTATATATTGCAAATCAAGATAATTATTTTACTACACCAAGTTATTGGTATTGGACGATGACCCCTTTTGTCACCGCGGGTGGTAATGCGATTGTTGATCGTGTGAATAGTGTTTATCTTGGTGGTGGTACGACTGGTAATGGCGGTAACCACCCCGTAGTTTCTCTCTCATCTGATGCTATATCAGGAGGGGGTGGAACAGCAGCAAGTCCATTTCTTGTTGGATAGAAAAGAGGACATGAATCTGAAATCTAAAGAGCCTAGTGAAACCCTTTTCACTAGGCAGAGGAAATCGGGTTGATAGAATATGATAAGAAAATAAGGAACCAAAGTAGGGGAATTCGCCGTAAGGCAAAAAATTAAATATATAAAATGAGGTAGAATATGAAAAATAATAAAGGATTAATAATAGGAATAATAGGGTTAATTATAGTAATGATAGGTGGTACTTATGCTTATTATAGATGGAATAGTACTTCTAATATTAATGTTAGTGTTAAGATATCTGGTAATACTGTTACTTTTGTAGGTGGAAGTAATGTTACTGGTACTTTAACACCAGTAGATAGTAAAGAAGAAGGAATTAAGAAAGATATAACAGTTATAGCAAGTGAAGCAGGTAGTACTATGAGTTTATATATGGATTTAACTACTATGCCTAATGAATTAAAAGAAGAATCATTTGTATATGAATTATATTATAACGATACTACTTTAGTAAAGAAAGGTAATTTTAAAGCTTATAATGCAAGCAGTAATGCTAGTGGCATTACTTATGCTAGTAGTGGAGTAACTACATTAACATTATTTACTGATAGAAATGTTAATACTACTACTGATAAATATACTTTATATTTATGGTTTAATGGTAAAGACTTTACTAATCCAGATACTATGCAGAATAAGACGTTATCATTTGATTTATATGCTACTGGTAAGAATGCTACATTAAATGGTTAAGAAGATACTAGTTTATCTTCTTTTTATTTGGAATTATTTTAGTTAGAAAGTACTTCACCGTGAATATAATATCTAATAATTATTCATTACTAGACTACAGGCTAGTAATGACATGAAAATACCTTGGATTTTCATGAAAAGAGAAAATATTAGATAAGTTTACATCTTTTTTTGTCAAATTAGAAGAAAGATATTTACAAAGATAATACTTTATAGTAGAATATAATCATAGAGTGGCACGAAGTGGAAGAAAGTGGGGGATATTATGTTAATTGGAGAATATCATCATAATCTTGATGAAAAGGGAAGATTAATTATACCTTCTAAATTTAGAGAAGATATTGGTAATGAGTTTATTGTTACTAGAGGATTAGATGGATGTCTATTTGTCTATAGTAAGATAGAATGGGATAATATTGTATCTAAATTAAAGAGTCTTCCATTTACTAAGCAAGATGCCAGAACATTTAATAGATTTTTCTTATCTGGTGCTACTGTATGTGAATTTGATAAGCAAGGTAGAATAAACTTGCCATCTTCATTAATTTGTTATGCGGGTATTAAAAAGGAATGTACAATAATTGGGGTTAATGATCGCCTAGAAATATGGGCTACTGATAAGTTTGATAATCTTATTGATAGTAATATGGATAAGATATCTGAAGTAGCAGAGAATTTATTTGAAGGATTTGATATTGATGCATAAGACAGTACTTTTAAATGAAGCCATTGATAATCTTAATGTAAAAGAAGATGGAATTTATGTAGATGCTACACTTGGCTTTGGGGGACATAGTGGTTTAATTTTAAAGAGAGTTAAAAGGGGCTTTCTTTTCGCCTTTGATCAAGATGAAATGGCGATAGAATATAGTGATAAGAAATTATCAGAAATTGGTAATAATTATGAGATAATTAAATCTAATTTTGTTAATCTTAAAGAAGAATTAAATAAAAGGGGTATTAATAAAATAGATGGTATTGTCTTTGACTTAGGTGTTTCTTCACCACAACTTGATATTCCTGAGCGAGGTTTTAGTTATCATAATGATGCTCCTCTTGATATGAGAATGGATAGAGATAAAGAGTTTTCAGCATACGATGTGGTTAATACTTATTCTTATAATGATTTAGTTAGAATATTAAGAGAATATGGTGAAGAAAAATATGCTAGTAGTATTGCAAATAATATTATTAAGACTAGAGAAAATAAAAAGATTGAAACGACACTAGAGTTAGTTGAAGTAATTAAAAAGAGTATGCCATATAAGGCTATGAAAGATAGTCATCCAGCGAGAAAGACTTTTCAAGCTATTAGAATAGAAGTAAATAATGAACTTGGTGTTCTAAGGGATGCTTTAGAAGAAGCAATAGAGATGTTAAATGTTGGAGGAAGAATATCTGTAATTACTTTTCATTCTTTAGAAGATAAGATTGTTAAAGAGATATTTAATAAATATTCTAAGGTTGATAGTAGTCTATCTAAACTACCTTTTATACCTAAGGAATATTTACCTAAATTTAAATTAATAGCAAATATTACTCCTAGTAAAGAGGAGTTAGAGGAAAATAATAGAGCAAGGTCATCTAGACTTAGAGTTATTGAAAGAATAGAGGATTGATTTTATGAAAAAGAAGAAAAAGAAAGGGTTTACTAAGGTAGAGAGATTTCTATATAAGAGTTCTCTTGTAATTATAGTATTCTTAGTAGTAGGTATTGTATTTACTAGTACTGCAGTTAGTAAGATGAATATTGAATTACAAGATATGAATAAAAAAGTAGAGAAAGCTTTGGATACTAATGAGAGTTTAGCTATGAAGATTAATGAGATGGCTTCGCTTGATAATATTCAGAGTATCAGTAGAAATCTTGGTCTTGCTTATAATAATGAAAATATTAAGACTATAGAATAAGGTGATTATAATGAAAAAAGGTAATGTTAATAATGACAAGTTTAAAGTTAGTAAATTAGTTATTATTGGTACCTTTTTTTTGTTTTTACTACTTATTGGTAGATTATGTTATTTATGCTTAGTTGACTATAAAGTAGGTAATTCTACAATAGCGGCTTTTATTAAGAATAGGAATACTAAAGAAGATATTATTATGCCTAAGAGGGGTACTATATATGATATTAATGGTAATGTACTAGCCAATGATGTTGTTAGTTATACGCTTATTGCTTATTTATCTAATGAAAGGGTAGATGCTAAGGGTAATAAGAATTATGTTGAAGATATTGATGATACTAGTACTAAATTAGCGGGTGTATTAGGTGTTACTAGTGAAGAGATTAAAGATGTATTAGTTAAGGGTAAAGAGAGTAATAAATATCAAGTAGAATTTGGTACTATTGGTAAGGGTCTTAGTGAACTTACTAAAGAAGAAATTGATAAGTTAAAATTACAGGGAATTGATTTTCTTAAAGATATTAAGAGATATTATCCTAATGGGGATTTTGCTAGTTATATACTTGGATATACTGTTCTTAAAGAAGACGATGATAAGAATAAGTGGATTACTGGTGAGTTAGGATTAGAGGAATATTATAATGATGAACTTAAAGGTAAGAGTGGGTATATTACTTATGAGAGAGATAAATATGGTTATAAGATAGCTAATGGTAGAGAATATACGGAACCTGCGGATAATGGTGATGATGTTTATCTTACTATTGATAATAATATTCAGTTATTTATTGAGTCTGCTGTTAAGACTGCTCAAAATGATTCTGAGGCTGAATGGGTTGTTATGGCGGCGATGGATGCTAAGACGGGTAAGATACTTGGATATTCTAGTACTCCTAGTTTTGATCCTAATCTTAGAAATATGACTTCTTATATTGATCCTATTGCTACTTTAACTTATGAACCAGGATCGACTATGAAGATATTTAGTTATATGTGTGCAGTTGATTCAGGCAATTATGATGGTAATACGAAGTATATGTCTGGTAGTAAGACTTATACAGGAGAAGATGGTAAAGAGACTACGATTAATGACTGGAAAAAAGAAGGATGGGGAGAACTTACTTATGATCAAGGTTTTGCACTATCTTCTAATATAGCGGTTGCTAATATTGTTGAGTCTACTATTAATAAGGATGATTTGAAAGCCTGCTACTTAAAGTATGGTTTTGGTAGTAAGACTGGTTTTACGATGAATAGAGAAGAAGCTGGTAGTATAGATTATACTTATCAGATAGAAGCTGCTACTGCAGGTTATGGTCAGGGTATTACGACTACTCCTATACAGCACTTGCAGGCACTTACTATTATTAGTAATAATGGTACAATGTTAAAGCCTTATATTATTGATAAGATAGTGGATACGGATACTGGTAAGACTATATATAAGGGTAAGAGTAAGAAAGTTGGTACTGTTGTAAGTAGTACTACTGTTACGAAGATGAAAGAATTAATGGCTAGTGTTATTAATGGTGATAATACTAATTCGACTGGTTATTTATATCATATGGATGGTTATAGTTTGATTGGTAAGACTGGTACTGCACAGATATATGATTATACTAAGGGTAAGTATATGAGTGGAGAATCTGATTATATTTATTCTTTCTCTGGTATGTTTCCTGGAGATAATCCTGAGATTATTTTATATGCTGCAATTAAGAGACCTAAGGATACTACTAATTATGTTGCTCCGATGATTAAAGAGGTAGAGAAGAATATTACTAAGTATCTTAATATTGAGAAGTCTAATAAGGATAAAGAAAAATATGTTATGGAATCTTTCTATAATATGGATATTGGTACTTCTAAAGGATATTTAGAAGGTAAGAATATTAGAGTTCTTGTACTAGGAGATGGTAATAAGGTTACTAGTCAGTATCCTAGTACTAATAGTACTATATATGAAGATGATTTGGTTATATTAAAGACTAATGGTAATACTAAGAAGATGATTGATTTAACTGGTTATTCTTATAAAGAAGCTAATAATATTCTTAAGATGATGGATGTTAGTTTTATACTAGAGGGTAATGGTTATGTATATGAACAGAGTGTTCCTGTAGGAGAAGATATTACTGATACTGTTACTATTAAATTAAAAGATAAATATTAGGTGGTGTTATTATATGGATGAAGATACTAACGAGATATCTAAGATTTTATATACAATACTTATTATTCTTATATGTATTGTACTTGGTGTATATCTTGGTAAGATGATTATTAGTTAAAGAAGAAGTATTCTTCTTTTTCTTTTTAGTTTGAGCCTACATAAGTAGTCTTGAAATTAATTTATTATAATATTTTTATGAGGAAGACTACTAAAGTAGGCTTACGAATACCCCGGAAGACTACAGGATGAAGGGGAAATATGCTGAAATATATATAAATGTTTGCTTTTTTGGTAAAAATGTTATATAATACTTACATATGAAAAAGGGAGTGGTTTTATATGAAAAAATTAACAGGTTATCCATCTATAGATAATATACATAATAGTGATTATAGTTTTTTTAGTAGAAATCCTATAATACCTAATATGAGTATTTATAATACTATTAATTTAATTAGTAATTTCTATAGAAAAGAAGAAGCTATTGATTGTTTAGATTTAAGAGTAAATTATGGTGAAATGTTAAAAGATGCAATTACTTTATCTAAGACATTAAAAGAATTAGGAATAAAGAAGGGAAGTATAGTATCTGCTGCTATGCCTAATTATTATCAAGGAGTCATTATTTATTTAGCCTGCAACAGAATAGGAGCTATTACTACTTTTATTAATTCAATGTCTTCAATTGAAGAAGTATTAGGATATTTGAATGAATTTGAATCTAGTTTATTTATTAATTTTGATAAAGATAAAGAATATAATAAAAAGATTAAAGATGGTAGTAAGGTAAGAAATATTATTACTTTACATAGTAATGAGATTAGTACTAAGAATTATAGTAGTATAGAAACAGGCGCTAACGGATATAACGATGATTTATCTTTTAGTGATATTGGTAGTATTGCTAAATATTATAAAAAACCTATATATACTTTATATGGTGGTAAGGAAGACTCTTTAATTTTATTTACTAGTGGTTCTACTGGTAATCCTAAGAGTGTAGTATTAACTAATGAGAATTTACTTGCTTCTGGTATTTATATGAAAAATACTGGTAAGATTAAAGCAAAAGTAGGAGAAAGATGTTTAGTATGTGTACCATTTTCTTATCCTTATGGTTTTGCTACTTCTACTATCATGAGTTTAATATGTGGTAGAGTAGCAGTACTTGCTCCTACTTTAAGTAAAGATAATATTAGATATTATCTAAGTAAAAATCCTAACTATGTATTTGGTAGTCCTGCTCTTCTTGAACTTATTAAAAGAAATGTTAAAGATAGTGATGATTTATCTAGTATTCATACTTTTGTATCAGGTGGTGACTTTTTATCACCAATACAAAATATTGAAGGAGTAGAATTCTTTAAAAAACATAATGCTAAAACAGTTATATGTAACGGTTCTGGTAATGCAGAGACAGTAGCTACTAATACAATGGCTGTTGGTTCTATTAATAGACCTGAAACAGTAGGTAGAGTGCTTGTTGGTACTAAGGCTATTATTGTTGATCCTGATACTTTGGAAGAACTTAAATATGGTGAAGAAGGAATGCTTTGTATAGCAGGTAAACATATTTATAAAGGATATTATAAGAATGAAGAAATGACTAAAAATACTAAATTTATGTATAAAGGAGTAGAGTATTATAAGACTGGTAATATGGGTATTTTAGATAATGAAGGATACTTTACTTTAACTGGAAGAAGTAGTAGATATTATATTAGATCAGACTTAAATAAAGTATATCTAGAACATATTCAAAATGTTATAGCTTTAATTGATGTAGTAGATAGTGTAGTAGTAGTTCCTAAACCTGATAAAGATTTATTATTTACTAATAAAGCATATGTAGTATTAAAAGATGGGGTTATGCCTACGAAAGAAGTAAGTGATTATATACTAGATATGTGTTATAAACCACTTATTAATAATATTACAGGAGAGACTATTCAATTAAAACCATATGAAGTACCAGAATCTATTACATTCTTAGATACTATTCCTAGAACTAAAGCAGATAAAGCTGATTATAGATTTCTAGAAGAAATGGCTAAAGAAGAAGTTGAACATAAAGCTAAGAAGAGAGAACTTAAATAGTTTTTTCTTCTTTTTCTATTGTAAAAAGAATAGAAAAATTATATACTTAATATAGATAATAGATAGGAGTTGTTTATATGCAGATTATTTTATTTAATAATATTATAAAACGTATTGATTTTTGAAATTATTTTGTTTATAATATTATTGATTTATATTTAGGAGGTTTTGATGATGAGAAAAGAAGAAATTCAAAGAATAATAAACGACCTAAAGGTTGGAAGGTTTAAACAAATATCTAAGGAAAAGATTTCTGAACTTGATTTATTGAATATTTCGGAGGGACTAAAAGCAGAGCCTGGGTTTGATGTTAGTGTATTAATTGATATTATTTTATTAAACAATATCAATGAAAATTGTGATTGGAACATAGGCAGTATTTTACAACATTTTGATTACAATAATATCATTAATACATTGAATAATGTTTCTACTAATAAAAGAGGTTATTTATATGATTCTATTGGTTTTTGTTGGATGCTTGGAGAATGCCCATATAAGAATGATAAGGTTATAAATTTTTTGTATGAGGTAATTGAGAATGGAAGAAATTCTGAGGCTTGGTGGAAGGCTGCATTTTCATTAGAAAAAGTAACCGGTAAAAATGCAATAAACAATTTAAAACGTAGTTTAAAAAATCATGGTATTATTTCATTGGAAGAAAGTTTAGAAGATTTAACTGACAAAAAAAATATTATAAATATTTTACTAAATGCAAATAGTGGTGTGATTAAAAAGACAATATATCCTTTTTTGAAAATGAGGTTTAGTTTGTCGGAAAATGAAAAAGAATTAATCAATATTATTTGGTTGCTTGGAAGACTTAGACTATATGATGAAGATATGTTAAATAAGTCATTAGAATTATTAAATTCAACCAGTAGTTATGAAATGAAATATTATATATTACAAGCGATGATAGATGATCCTAAAAGCATATATATGGAATATTTTAGAAAATTGTTAAGTTCTGATGATAGTTTGATAAGGAAAATGGCAGTAATAGGTTTAGGTGAAATTGGGCAAAGTGAAGACGAAAGATTGTTAAAAAGAATTTTACAAAAAGAAACAAGTTCTAGTATAATCTCTCAAATAACAAAGTCAATATATAAAATCAAAAATAACTATTTTAATATTCAGAGTAACTATATAAGAAAATATATGGTAAATGAAAATGGATTAATTGGAGATGATTCTGATAAATGGTATGCTGATGCATCAATATATAATCTGTTTTCAGAAGCAGAAGATCCTGAAGATATTTGCTTTTCTTTAATATTTAATAATATTTTGGCAAAAAAAATTATAATTAACAATCCTGTTGATTTAGCAACAGGTACAGGAAGAGCCGCAAAGTATATATTAAACAATATATCATATAATGGTAAACTATATGCAGTTGATTACAGTAAACAGATGTTGGAATATTTTGATAGAACAATAAATAGACAAAAGTATTATGTAAAAGATATAGAGTTGGTTCATTCGAAAATTCAAGATTTTACAATTCCTAATGGTGAAAAGTCATCATTTGTAATAAGCTCATTTGGTTTTCCAAGTAAGATTTCAGATAGTGAAAGATGCAAATGTGAGTTAGAGAATGTATATAATATGTTGTCTGATGATGGGGTATTTGTTACACTCGGTTGAGATGAGACATTTAATGATGATTTAAATGCAATGTGGTATAGGTATGTACCTGATAATATTAAAGCGGCAAATTTTGAAGAATGGAGAAAAGTTCGTGAATTAAGTATATCAACAGCCAGAAATTGTGATTTAACATGGTATAAAAGGAATTTACAAGTTCCTTTGTTATATGATACATTAGAAGAGACAATAAATGTTATGGGACATTTATTTGGAAGAGACGCTGCTTTGGAAGTGTTGAAAAGTAAACAGACAATGTGGTGGATGTCCATGGGAATTACATGGGATGATAAAAAAAGTCTATCAAAAAAATTGAAAAGGTAAGGGTAAGAAAATGAAAGAAATAGAAGTTTTAGTTGAAGTATATGATGATATTTTAAGTATTAAGAATAAATTTGAGAAATTTGATTACAAAGGTTTAAAAAATACTATAGATGAGTATTATTATGATCCTAAAAGAGATACTCTAAAACCAGACAAAGATAATCAACTTAGTCATTGTTTAAGAGTTAGAAGTAAGAATAATGAATGTTCTATAACTTATAAAGATGATGTTTTCGATAATGGTAAATGGTTATATTCAAATGAATATGAGACCAAAGTCGAATCTGTTGCAATGATAAAAGAAATATTTAATAAATTAGGATTAGTAAAGTTTATTGAAATAAATAACAAAAAAGAAACATATATATATAACAATTATGAAATAGTAATTGAAGATGTTAAAGATTTAGGAATATTTATGGAAGTAGAATATTGCACTAACGAAGATGTTGATGTTAAATTGATAAAAAAAGAAATCCAGAATTTTATTGATAGTTTGGAGTTAAATGTATCTGAAGAGTTAAATATGGGAAAACCAGAAATGTATATGAAGAAACATAATATTCATATTGATTAAAAAGGATAATTTATAAAAATTGTCTTTTTTTCTTGTAAAAAAAGTAAAAAAATTGTATACTTAATATAGATAATAGATAGGAGTTGTTTATATGTATACTGGTATTTATTTTTTAATTGAAGCAATAGTATATTCTATGTTACTTATGACTGTATACTTTAGAAAGAAAGTATTTAAAAGTAAAGAAAATAAAGTATATTCTATATTAGTAGTAGTATCATTCTTTGAACTTATTGTAGAACTTATTTTGGATTTTGTTGGACCTATGTATAAAGAAATACCTAATGTTAGTTATTTTGTAGCAAGATTATTTTCTTTTGGAGTAGAACTTTGGATTACTATATTACTCTGCTACGTACTATTTGTATGTCTTAGTATTAAAAAGAAAGAAAGATATATACCAGTAGTTAGAAATATAGCTATTGTATTAATGATTATCTTTACTACTTTGAATTTTATCTTACCACTTAACTTTAAATATGATGGATATATTGCTTATACTTATGGACCTAGTGTTAATATTATATATCTTTCAGCTTTCTTATATTCTTTTGTAGGTATTATTGCATTAATTAGAAATATTAAAAATATTAAAGATAAGAGATTTTTTCCAATACTTATATTTTTAATTGTTGGTGGTATTGCATCTTATATTCAATATATGAATCCGGGATTATTACTTGCTACTCCTATTCATGCTTTTATTACTTTCCTTATGTATTTTACAATAGAGAATCCTGACGTTAAGATGATTGAAGAATATCATAAGGCTAAAGAGATTAGTGATAATGCTAATGAAGATAAGACTATGTTTTTATATAATATGACTAATGATATTAGACTTATTACTAAGGATATTAATTATAATACTGATGCTGCGATTAATGAAATGAGTAATAAGAAATTAGATAAAGATTTAGTTAATGATTATTTGAGGGCTATTAAAGAAAATACTGCCAGATTTACTACAATGACTAATGAGATACTTGATGTAGATAGTATTGATAGTGCTAGTATTAAAGTATATGATGATAAATATAATATTAAATTATTATTAAAAAAGATAGTTACTTTATATAGTGATGAATGTAGTAAGAAAGGTCTTACTTTTAGAAGTGATATTGCTAGTGATTTACCTGAATACTTATATGGAGATAATTTAGGACTTAAAAATGTTTTAATTAGTATTTTAGATAATAGTATTAAGTATACTAAAGAAGGTTATATTGAACTTAATGTTAATACGATTATTAAGAATAATATAGCAAGACTTATTATTACTGTTGAAGATTCGGGAATAGGAATATCTCCTGATGAGATGGATAGTATCTTCTATAAAAGAAAAGAAGAAATAGATGGAAGTAATATGAAGAGTAATTTATTTACTGCTAGAAAATTAATTACTTTAATGGGTGGTACTATTATTCCTAGTAGTAATTATGGTACTGGTACTACTATGAAGATAGTACTTGATCAAAAGATAGTAGAAGAAGCTAATGAAAAATATAATAAGTACGAAAGTTTTTATGATGAAAAGAAAATACTTTTAGTAGATGATAATATTTCTACTGAGAAGATTATTAGTAAGTTACTTCGTGATACTAATATTAAACTTGATTATGTTAGTTTAGGTAAAGAAGCACTAGATAAAATTAGGGGTAAAGAGAAATATGATTTAATATTACTAGATGAAGTTATGGACCCATTAGATGGAGTAACTGTTATGAAGAAATTTAAAGATATTAGAAACTTTAAAACTAATGTTATCTTACTTACTAGAAATAATGAATATGAATATAATGAAGAATATTTAAAATATGGTTTTAGTGGTTATTTACTTAAACCTATTAGTAAAGATAAATTATTTGAAATAATAGATAAGTACTTGAAATAGTACTTATTTTCTTTAAATTTAATGACTTTTTATTAAATATTTGATACAATAAAATTATAAGAAGGAAGATTCTTCTATGAAGTTAAACCTTTTGATGAAATAATTAAAGTAGTCGAAGATATTAAAAGAATTGATATAAATAAACTAGATGGAATAGTAGAATGGTTTGATGCCTTACTTCATAAGTATCAATATATAACTAATTTTTCTGATACTAGAATAAATAAACTAAAAAAATATTATGAGGAAGACTAGAATAGGCTTCATCATACCTCGGAAGACTACAGGCTGAAGAGGGTGAAGTATTATGGAGGATATAGTGAATAATAATATTAAATTAATTATGTTAGATTTAGTTGGAGTACTTGTATTTGAAAGAGATGATGTACTAAATGATAAAGAAGATAAAATAGAAAGATTATTTGGACCTAACTTAAGTGATGAAGAATATTTAAATAATAAAATAAATATTATTTATGATAAGAATGAACTTATAGATATTACTAAAAATATTATTAATAAATTATATTATGTAAAAGATAAAGATATATTTAAAAAGATAAAAGATAAATATAATAATGTTAAAATTATTATAGCTACTAATCATGTATCGTATGTTAAAGATTTTATTATAAATAATTTTAATAGTAGTTATTTAGATGATATTATTATATCTTCAGAGATACATTTAATTAAACCTAATTATGATTTTTATAAATATATATTAAATAAGTATAATATTAATAGTGACAATGTATTATTCCTAGATGACAATAAAGATAATATTGAGACTGCTGGTGAAATGGGAATTAATACAATATTAGTAAATAAAAATATGAATATATATGATGAGATATGTAAATATATGATAAAATATGAATAAGAGGAATGATAATTAATGAAGAGATTATTTATAAATGAATTAAATAATATGAGAGATTTAGGAGGATATACTACTTTAAATGGTACTACTACTAAGTATAATAGATTTATAAGAAGTGAAATGCCTCAGATAAGTGATGATAGTATAAATACTTTACTTAATAATGGTATTACAACAATAATAGACTTAAGAAGTAGTAAAGAATTAGAAAGAAAGAGAAATCCTTTAAATAATGGTAAGTTTGATTATTATAATATTGATATAGTAGGTGAAAAGGCACCTTCAAAAGAAGAAGATATAGCACTTGGTTATATAAAGATTACTGAAGACTTTGATAATATTAAAAAGATATTTAAAATAATTGCTAATGCTAAAGGTGGTGTATTATATAATTGTACTGCTGGTAAAGATAGAACTGGTATTATATCAATGCTTATACTTCTATTAGGAGGAGTAGCAGATGATGATGTAATAGCGGATTATGAAGTATCTTATACATTTTTAAGAGATAAAATTAGAAAGATTCATCTTGATAATCCTGATCTACCATATTTTCTTGGAGGTTCAAAATTAGAATATATGGAAGATACTTTAAAAATGTTTTATGATAAATATAATTCAGTAAAAGAATATATGAAAAAGATTGGAATATCTGATGAAGAAATGAATATTATAAGAGGTAAGTTGTTAGATGAATAATATGAATATTAAATTAGAAAAAGTTAGATTAGAAGATAGAAATAAATTAGAAAGATTATTACAATTATATTTACATGATTTAAGTTTATATTTTCCTATTACTTTTAATTCTGATATATGTCAGTATGAATATGATTTAGATAAATATTTTATAGATAATTATGCTTATTTTATTAAGAGTGATAAAGATATATTAGGCTTTGTACTTATAGATGATAATGGAAATAATAATTATGAAATAAGTGAAATATTTGTTTTAAATAATTATAAAAGAAATAAAATAGGTAAAGAAGTAGCAATTAAAGTATTTGATATGTATAAAGGTAATTGGACTATTAAGGCTGTACCTAATTCTAAAGTGGCAGAATCTTTTTGGAAGATGGTAGTAAAAGATTATACTAATAATAATTATATAGAAAAGTATACTGGTAAATATAATAGATTAGAAATATATTTTAGTAATGGTGATTTAGATGATTAGAGAAGCTAATACAAGTGATGCTGCAAGAATAGTTAGAATACATTTAAATTCTTGGCGAAGTACTTATAGTAATGTTTTCCCAAAAGAAGTATTTGATAAACAAGAAAGTGAATATAATACTAGAGTAGAAAATATTAAGAATGCTATAAGGAAAGGTAGTTCTAATTATGCTCTTCTAGAAGAAGATAATATGGTTAAGGCATTTATCTGCCACGGAGATGCAAGAGGAGATAAGTATAAGGAATATAAAGAAATATATTCTATCTATATAGAAGATAATAATCAGAAAAAGGGTTATGGAACTAAACTTATTAAATATTGTTTTGACATATTTAAAAAAGAAGGATATAAAAGTGTTATTATTAGATGTCTAAAAGAGAATACTGCTAATGAATTTTATCAAAAGATAGGTGGTAAAGTAGTAGAATTAGAGCATTCTAGTGTACATGGTATTGATATAACTGAATGTGTATATGAATTTATTTTAGGGGATAAGTACTCATAGAGTACTTTTTCTTTTTGGTAAAAATATTACCAAGAAATGTATTAAAATTCATTGACTTAGATATTTTATATGTGTTATATTGGGAGTGTAAGAAAAGAGGAGGGTTATATGGAAAAAGACAAATTATATTTGATTAACAAAATATTTAATGATAAGAAAGTTAGAACTGTTTGGAATAAAGAAAGTGAGAAATATTATGTTAGCGTTGTAGATGTGGTAGGAATTATATCAGATAGTAAAAATAAACAAGCTTACTGGAGAAAGTTGAAGCAACGTTTAAAAGAAGAAGGAAATGAAACCGTGACAAATTGTCACACTTTGAAATTGAAAGCTCAAGATGGTAAATATCGTATGACTGATGTTACTGATATTGAAGGAATGTTTAGAATAATAGAATCTATTCCTAGTAAGAATGTTGAGCCTATAAAGCAATGGTTAGCTAAGTTAGGTAGTGAGAGAATTGATGAGGTATTTGATCCATCAATTGCTATGCAAAGATCTATAGATTTATATAGGTCAAAAGGTTATGATGAAAACTGGATAGCAAAGAGAATGAAAGCTATTCAAAATAGAAAACAATTAACTGATGCTTGGAAAGAAAATGGTATAGAAGATGCTAAAGAGTATGATATTTTAACTAATGAGATATATAAAACTTGGTCTGGTATGACTTGTAAAGAATATAAAGAGTATAAAGGACTTAGAAAAGAAAATCTAAGAGATAATATGGATAGTATAGAATTAATTCTTACTGATTTATCTGAAGAAGCTACTAAAAGACTTGCTGAAAAACATAAACCAGTAGGACTTGATGGTAATATTAAAGTAGCTAAAGTAGGTGGTAATGTTGCTAAGGTTGCTAGATGTGAACTAGAAAGTAATTTAGGAGAAAGTATTATTACTTCAAGTAATAGATTAGATTATGAATATGATAATAAGGAAATGATTACGCAAAAGTAAAGAAAAGAGGTATATATGAATAAAATAGGAATTATATTTGCTATGTATGAAGAATTAGAAGAAATGTTAAAACTAGTTAAATTAAATAAGATAAATAAAATATATGATTTAGATTTTTATGAATGTACTATTAATGATAAGGAATGTATTTTAGTAGAATCAGGAGTAGGTAAAGTTAATGCTTCAAGAAGTACACAAGTGTTAATTGATAACTATAGTCCTAACTATATACTTAATGTTGGAGTAGCAGGTGGTATAGATGATAGACTAAATGTTTGTGATATAGTAGTTAGTGATAAATTAGTACAATATGATTTTGATATAACAGCATTTAATCATCCTAAAGGCTATATACCTAAAGTAGGTGTATATGTAGAATGTGATAGATATCTTAGAGAATTAGCCTTTAATATAAAGAAGGATAATGTTTATGATGGTACTATTGCTACTGGTGATATGTTTTGTACAGATATAGAATTATCTAAAAAAATAAAAGAAGAATTTAATGCAGTAGCAGTAGAAATGGAAGGCGCTAGTATAGGAATGACCTCCTATTTAAGTGGTATACCATTTTTAGTAATTAGATCTATATCTGATGTAATAGGTAAAGATAATCTAATTACTTATGATAAATTTTTAAAGAAGAGTAGTACTGAAGTAGCAGAGTTTACTCTAGAAATAATTAATAATTTGTAGAGGCCTATAGAGGGATGTTTTAAATAAATTTGGCTAGAAAATTACAAAAGGTACTGAAATATAAAAGATGGGATAAGTTTAATAATATAATTAACAATGTAAAAATAGCGTTAAGAAAAGTAATTGCATATGTGAAGAACATTTTTCCTAAGTGGGAAAAATGATAGAATTATCAAAGAAGACTAAAAGAACTATACTAGATTATAAATTATCTCGTTATGAATGTCATTTAATAGTACAAAATGGTGAAGTTAAAAACTTTGATAAATTTCATAATTATGATTATAAAAATAGTGATTATAGGGGGAGATGTTTTGAATGAATGAAATAAAAGAATATACAGAAAAGATGCTTGATGATATAAAACATATAGATGAATTTGGTAATGAATACTGGTTGGCCAGAGAATTACAAAGTGTATTACAATATACTGAATGGAGAAAATTTAAAGGTGTAATTGATAAAGCAAAAATTGCTTGTGAATCAAGTGGCTATAAGGCTTTAGACCATTTTGTCGGCGCCGACAAAATGGTTGAAATAGGCTCTGATACCAAAAGAGAAGTTCCTGATTACAAACTGTCAAGATATGCCTGCTATCTTATTGCTCAAAATGGTGATTCAAGGAAAAAAGATTTTATCAAAGAAATCTAACAAAGAAAGGAAATTATTCATTAAATATTACTGCACGAAATGCTGGAGTTAAGAACTTTGATAGATTCCATAATTATGGTTATAAAGGATTATATAATGGAGAAACAGCAGATGATATTGCTAAAAGAAAGAAATTAAGATACCGAGAAGATATATTAGATAATATGGGTAGTGAGGAATTAATTGCTAATCTGTTTAGAATATCTCAAACGGAACAAAAATTAAAAAGAGATGATGTTAATTCTGAAAGTAAAGCAAATAAAACTCATTATGAAGTTGGAAGCAAGATAAGAAACACTATTAAAGAATTAGGAGGTACTATGCCAGAAGATTTACCAACACCGGATAAAAGTTTAAAAGAATTAGAAAAAGAAAATAAAAAAATAAAGATTGATGATTGTAAATATAATATAAAGTAGTAATAAAGGAGGATATTATGACTAAGAAAATAGTGGCTATAGGTGGAGGAGAAAATGGTAGATATTTAGGTAATGGTAAATATCGTGAATATGAAACTGAACCTATGGATAAGGAAATAATAAGATTAACAGGTAAAGAAAACCCTAATTATTTATTTATGGTTCATGCACAACCATTTAATAATACTATCGAAGAGGGTTATTTTGAAACGATGAAAAAAATATATGGAGATATGTTTGACTGTAGTTGCAGAAATTTAAAAAGTACTGAACTAGATGATATGGAAGTAGTAAAGGAAAAAATAGCATGGGCTGATATTATTTATGAAGGTGGCGGTGATACTTTAGAGATGATTAATTTATGGAAGAAAACAGGATTTGATAAAGTATTACTTGATGCATATAATGATGGTAAAGTATTATGTGGAGTATCTGCTGGAGCAGTGTGCTGGTTTAATTCTTGTAATTCAGACTCGGTAACTAGTGATAATGATGTAACTTTTAGTAGTGTAGATTGTCTAAATTTTATTGATGCTTACATTACTCCTCATACTGATGAAAATGGAAGATATGAATCTACTAAAGAAGAATTAAAAAATAAAGATAAAGTAGGTATAATGTTAAGTAATTGTTCTTGTATTGAGATAGTAGATAATGAATATAGAATAATTACTAGTGAAGTAAAGGCTCATAATATTAAAGAAGCATATGCTTTGAGAGGCTTCTACCAAGATGGTAAATATTATGAAGAAAAATTAGAAGAATCTACTGAATTTAAGCCATTGTCTAAATTATTAAGTAAAACTTAATATAAAACTATTGACAAAGTATTTTAAATATTATATATTTATTATGACATTTGCGAAGAAAAAACTATATATTTAATTGCACGATGAAACTACATATTTGAAATATGTGGCTTTTTTGCGTTGTCAGAAAGGATGTGATATTAAAATGTCATTCATCAAAGTTGATAACATAACAAAAACTTTTAAAGTAGCCAAAAGAAATAGTGGACTAAAGGCTGCTTTAAAATCATTTTTCAAAAGAGAATACAAAATAGTAGAAGCAGTAAAAAATGTATCTTTTGAAATAAAGAAAGGAGAAGTAATTGGTTATATTGGTCCTAATGGAGCAGGGAAAAGTACCACAATTAAGATGCTTTCAGGAATTCTTCTTCCTACTAGTGGAAGCATTAAAATAAATAATTTAGATCCTATTAAAGATAGAAAAAAATATGTATCTAAGATAGGAGTAGTCTTTGGACAAAGAAGTCAGCTTGCTTTTGATATCCCAGCGGAAGACACTTTTGACTTGTTAAGAGATATCTATAAAATAGATAATAATGAATATCAAAAGACAAAGAAATATCTAGTAGAACTTTTAGGTATTGAAGAGATAATAAAAAAACCGGTTAGAACGCTTTCTTTAGGAGAGAGAATGAGGTGTGAAATAGCATCATCTCTTCTACATAAGCCAGAAATATTATTCTTAGATGAACCTACAATAGGATTAGATGCTATATCTAAAAAGATAGTAAGAGACTTTATTAAAAAGATAAATAAAGAAAATAAAGTAACAGTAATTCTTACTACTCATGATATGAATGATATTGAAGCACTGGCTAAGAGAATTATCTTAATTGGTAATGGAAAGATACTATATGATGGAAATATTAAAACATTAAAAGTTAAATATGGTAGTTATAAAAATATTAAGATATTTACTAAGGATAAAATTGATAATATTAAAGTAAAAGGTGTTATAAAGAAATGTAAGAAGGAAGATAGTTATAATTTTATAATTGATTCTAATATAATAAGTATATCTAATTTCTTAAGTAAACTTACTACTAAATATAATATTGAAGATATTGAAATAGATAATGAAAGTATTGATGATGTAATACTTAAATTATATGAGGACTATGAATTATGAAATCATATTTAAGTTATTTTAGATTAAGATTTATAACAAATCTTCAATATCGAATGGAAGCAGTAGCGGGTATATGTACTCAAATATTCTTTGCTTTAATATTTATTATGGTATATTTAGCCTTCTACGAAAGTGGTGGTAATGTACCAATGAACTGGCAAGAACTTGTTAATTACTTATGGCTTCAGCAATCATTTTTTGCTCTAATATATCCCTTTGATAGAGAAAACGAATTACTTGATATGATTAAAAATGGTAATTTAGCTTATGAATTAGTAAGACCTCAAGATTTTTATTTTAAATGGTATGTTAAGATGCTAGCTAAAAGGTTAGTAGCAGTTTTACTTAGATTTGTTCCTTTAATAATTCTTGCTATATCATTACCAGAACCATTTCATTTATCTGGTCCTTATTCGATAAATAATTTTATAATATTTATAGTAGCATTAGTATTAGGATTATTCTTAGTTACAGCTTTAAATTTATTTATGCATATTTTAACAATGTTTACTTTAGATGAAAAGGGGTCTATGACTACTTATAGTGTAATTGCAGATATATTTATGGGTGGAACGGTTCCGATACCATTTTTTCCAACATGGTTAAAACATATAGCGGAATTTCTTCCTTTTAGGTTTATTGGAGACTTTCCCTTTAGAATATATTCTAATAGTATACCATTAGAAGAAGGGTATATCCTTATTATTGGTTCTATTATTTGGATAATTATTACAATATCATTAGGATACTTAATATCAAGAGTATCACTTAGAAAGGCTGTGATACAAGGTGGTTAAGTTATATATAGAATCAATGAAACTTAAATTAAAATCACAGTTAGAATATCGTCTATCATTTATCTTGACTTTTATTAGCCAAATAGGAGTATTTTTTACTTATTATTTTATGACAGTAGCTTTATTTCAAAGATTTGATAATATTAAAGGTTTTACTTTATATGAAGTACTATTATGTTTTTCTATCATTCATTTTGGCTTTGCTTTTAATGAAACATTCTTTAGAGGAGTAGATAAGTTTGATAAATTTATTATTGATGGCTCTTTAGATAGACTACTAGTAAGACCTAGAGGGGTATTATATCAAGTAATATGTAGTGAAATGGATTTTGTAAAAGTAGCTAGAATTATTCAATCGTTAATAATATTCTTTATTGCTATAAGTCATTTGAATATAGAATGGAATATCATAAATATATTATTAATAACAGCAATGTTTCTATCTTCAATAATATTATTTTTTGGAATATTCTTGTTAATGGCTTCATATTGTTTTATTACTATTCATGGCTTAGAAGTAAGAAATTTATTAACTGATGGTGGTAAACAAATGGCTCAGTATCCAATAGGAATATTTAGAAAAGGTTTTATATTTATATTTACTTTTATTATTCCATATGCTTCAGTTAATTATTATCCTTTACTTTATCTATTAGGAAAATCTAATAATACATTATATTTATTATCACCATTATTAATAGTAGTGTATTTAATACCATGTTTTCTATCTTTTAAAATAGGTTTAAAACATTATAGTAGTACAGGTTCATAGGAGGTGTTTATGAAAGATGTATTAGTAGATACTGAGGGATTTAATCAGTATTATGAAGAATTAAATAGATTGAAAGATTTAAGTTTATCTATTGCCAGCATAGGAAGTGAATCCTATGCTGATGCAGTAGGTGATGGTTGGCATGATAATTTTGCCTTTGAAGATACAATGAGAGAAAGCAGAAAGATTGCTTCAAGAATAAATAAAATGTTAGAGGATGAAAAATATTTAAAAATAGTAGATAGAAAAAGAACTTCTGATGATATAATAGATATAGGAGATATTCTTAAAATAAAAGTTATATATGATATAGATGATATCGAAGAATATACTATTAAATTAACTGGTAAATATATGATAGATAATAATGCTAAGATTAAAGAAATATCATTAAATAGTCCGATAGGAAGAAGTATATATTTAAAGAATATTAATGATGATGATATCTGTTATTATGTTAATGATAAGAAGATAGGTATTAAAATAATAAATAAGATTTTATGATAGAGCCTAGAATAGGCTCTATCATACCACGGAAGACTACTGGCTGAAGTGGAAAATGAGATATAATGAAAATAATTGAATATGAAGATAGATATTTAGAAGATGTAAAAGATTTACTAGTAGAACTAGAAGAATATATTCTTAGTATTGATGAAGATAATCTAGATCAGTTACATCCTGAATATCGTGATAAGATGGCTATGTTAGATTTAGAAGAAGTAAATAATAATAATGGCAAATGTTATTTAGCAATAGATAATGATGTAGTAGTAGGTTTAATAATGGGATGTTTAAGGTGTTATGATGAATATGATTATTTAGATTATAAATGTCCTAAATGTGGTGAAGTAACAGAGTTAGTAGTATCTAAGAAAGTAAGAAGTAGTGGTATTGGTACTTTACTTATAAATAGGATAGAAAAGTATTTTAAAAGTATAGGCTGTGAATATATTTCTATCGAAGTATTTGCCTACAATAAAATGGGAATTAACTTCTACGAAAAACAAGGTTATCATACTAGAGGTTTAATTGATATTAAGAAAATAAATTGAGGTAATGTTATGAAGTTAGAAGATTTAAAGTGTGTAGATAATAATATTAATTTAGATAAATATATAGAATATCGTGAATATACTAAAAGTAATATGCAGTATCCTGAGTGGTTAGGAGACTTTACTAAGGAAGATTTAAAAGAATTACTTGATAATGGAACCAAAATATGGATATATTATTTAGATAATGACTTTGTATGTTCTATGATGAGTATTCCTTCTAATGAAGAAGATATGGTAAAATTTGATTTAGATTTTGATTATAAAGAAGTTATTGATTATGGACCAATGTTTGTTAATCCTAAGTATGTTGGTAATAATCTTCAGTATCAAATGTTAAAATATCTAGATGAATATGTTAAAAGTAAAGGTTATAAGATTGCTATTGGGACTATTCATCCAGATAATATATATTCTATTAATAATTTAATTAAAGATGGTTTTGTTTTAACTGGTATGAGAAGTTTTAAACGAGGTCCAAGGAATATTTATGTAAAGAAGTTAATTAACAAATAGTATTTTTATATTGACATCATTATGTATTTATATTATCATAAACGATAAGACAACGATAAAAGAGACATATCTTTTATTAGAAAATACTAAAATGATGATGTAATGAACAATATAGTAGTAAGTGATGATATAAAGATAGAAAATATGATATATGAAATTAGAGATAAGCAGGTCATGTTAGACTCTGATTTAGTAAAATTATATGGTTGTAAAAATGGAACCAAATCACTTAATTTAGCGGTTAAAAGACATATAAATAGATTTCCAGAAAGATTTATGTTTCCATTAACCAAATAAGAATATTCTTCTATTTATTCAAGGTTTCAATTTGAAACCTTGAATAAAAACAATCAAAAACAAGGCCTTAATATTAAATATTTATCTTATGTATTTACTGAACAAGGAGTAGCAATGTTAAGTACTATATTAAAAACTGATGTTGCAGAAGAAATAAGTATTAAAATTATGGATGCCTTTGTAGTAAGAAAAAATATTAATACTAATAAAGAAATAATGGTAACTAGTACTTCATGTAATATAGTAGATTTTGCTACTTTTAAAGAAGAAATTATAAGAAATAATTTTAAGATAATTAAATGTTATATCAGTAGTGATATACCTAATTTTGATAAGTGTATTTGTGCTATTATTTCTAAATAAAAATGAATTAAAATGAGATGAAATAAGCAGATCTAAATGATCTGCTTTTGTTTATGGTGGTAATAAGAAAATTACTAAAAAACATGTATTTTAATATTGACATCACCAGGTATTTATATTATCATAAACGATAAGACAATGATAAAAGAGACATATCTTTTATTAGAAAATACTGAAAGGATGATGTAATGAACAATATAGTTGTAAGCGATAATATAAAGATAGAAAATATGATATATGAAATTAGAGGTAAACAGGTCATGTTAGACTCTGATTTAGCAAAATTATATGGTTGTAAAAACGGAACCAAATCACTTAATTTAGCAGTTAAAAGAAACATAGAAAGATTCCCACAAGACTTTTATTTTCAAATAAATAAGAATGAATATGATAACCTGAAGTTTCAAATTGAAACTTCAAGTTGGAATATGTATGGTGGAGTTAGAAAACTACCATATGTATTTACTGAACAGGGGGTCGCAATGTTAGCAACAGTACTTAAAACTGAGAATGCTAGTATAGTAAGTGTAAATATTATGAGGGCTTTTGTAGTAATGAAAAATATAATAAATACTTCGCTAATAGAACAAAAATATTTTAATGAATTAACTATAAAAAATACAGAAGATATAAAATTATTACAAGAATCTTTTGATAAGTTAAATATAAAAGAAAGTAATAACCATATTTTTTATGAAGGACAGATATATGATGCATATTCTTTACTTATAGATATATTATCTAAAGCAAAGAAAGAAATAATTATAATAGATAATTATGCTGGTAAAAAACTATTTGATATTATTAGAAATATTAATGTTAAAGTAAAAATATATACTGAAAATATAGATAATATTTCTAAAGAGAAGTATGAAAAACAATATAGTAATATAGAAATAATAAATACTAATATATTTCATGATAGGTTTATTATAATAGATAATAAAGTGTTATATCATTCTGGTGCTTCATTTAAAGATTTAGGTAAGAAGTGTTTTGCTATTACTAAGATAGTAGATAATAATATATTAGAAGAATTATTAGATAAATTAGAAAAGTAAGAGAGGCAAAGTTATGAAAAGTGCGTAAATGGTAAAAGTTATGAGACCACTATATTTAAAAATTAATTAGTTTAGAAATCAAAGAAAGGATGATATAATGAATAATATAGTTGTAAGCAATAATATAAAGATAGAAAATATGATATATGAAATTAGAGGTAAAAAAGTAATGTTAGATTCTGATTTGGCTAAACTCTATAATGTAGAAACAAAAAGGATAAATGAAGCAGTTAAAAATAATATAGAAAAGTTTCCTGAAAGATATTGCTTTAAGCTTTCTGATAACGAAAGTGATAATCTTTTAGTCGAAATTTTCGACCAAAAAATAGAAAAACGTGGAGGTAAGTATAAAAATCCCAGAGTTTTTACCGAGCAAGGTGTATATATGCTTGCTACAATCTTAAAAAGTAAAGAAGCAACGAAGATAACAATTGCAATAATGGATGCCTTTATAGTAATGAAAAAGATAATAAATACTTCATTAATAGAACAAAAATATTTTAATGAATTAACTATAAAAAATACAGAAGATATAAAATTATTACAAGAATCTTTTGATAAGTTAAATATAAAAGAAAGTAATAACCATATTTTTTATGAAGGACAGATATATGATGCATATTCTTTACTTATAGATATATTATCTAAAGCAAAGAAAGAAATAATTATAATAGATAATTATGCTGGTAAAAAACTATTTGATATTATTAGAAATATTAATGTTAAAGTAAAAATATATACTGAAAATATAGATAATATTTCTAAAGAGAAGTATGAAAAACAATATAGTAATATAGAAATAATAAATACTAATATATTTCATGATAGGTTTATTATAATAGATAATAAAGTGTTATATCATTCTGGTGCTTCATTTAAAGATTTAGGTAAGAAGTGTTTTGCTATTACTAAGATAGTAGATAATAATATATTAAAAGAATTATTAAATAAACTAAAAAAATGCTATGATGAAGACTAAAGTAGGCTTCATCATACCACGGAAGACTATAGGCTGAAGTGGCATATAAAAAAATAAATGTAACAAATAATGGTTGACATACATAAAATAATATGATATAGTTAGGTTGAATTTAAAGAGAGAGGAGTGAAAATCATGAAGATGAGAACTTTAAGTTTAAATATTTTTAATAGTGATAGAGTAGTTTTAAAGAAAAGTGGGATTCTTTTATGTTTTTCACATACTTTGTAATAAGTAAAAATAATTAATTATATTAAATTGGAACTACTTTATAAATAAGTAGTTCTTTTATTTGGAGGTGTAAAGATGAAGAGTTTGAAAGAATTTAGGCCTCTAATTAAGTTAGTTAAAGAAGATTTAAATAAATTAATATTTGCTAGTATAATTATATTTATGTCTGGTATATGTGAAGTATTTACTGGATATTTAAATGGTAAAGTAGTAGAAGAGATAACTATGTTAGATATTAAGAATGCTTTAATATTTTTAGGGATATATTTTGTATTAGAAATAACAATGGATGGAGTAGTATTACATTATGCTAATTCTATATTATATAAAGAAGAGAGTAAGTTAACTAGAAAACTAGGCTTTTATACCTATAAGAAAGCATTATGTTTGCCTCCTGTTGCTTATGAAAAGATGTCGTCAGGAGAAATAATAAATAGAATAACAAGTGATGCTGATACTTTGAGTTTTGCTTTTGGTAGATTACTTAATATGATATCATCACTAGTGGCATCAATAATTGTTATAGTTTATGTATTTATTAATTCTTGGATAATAGGATTAGAGATAGTAGGTATTGTATCGATATTATTCTTAATATTAAAGAAATATAATCCATTACTTAAAGATATACATAAAGAGAGAAGAAAAGAACAAGATAAGTTTACTTCTTTAACTACGGAGTCTATTAGAGGTATAAGAGAAATTAAAACATTAGGTATTAAAAATAATTTAATTAGTGATATGACTAGTATTATTAAGGATATATATAATAAATCTAGTAAAGAGATTGATATTCAGAAGAGTTTTAATATAAAGACTAGATTATTAAAGTCTATATTAGAATGCTCAGTATTTGCTACTTGTGTTATATTATTATATTATAAAATGATTAGTTTAACTTTCTTTATTGCTATGACTTATTATGTATATAGGTTTACTTGGTTAATAGAGAATATTAATGATTTAACTCAGACATATCAGAAGGTTAGTGTATCTATATCAAGAGTAAATGATATATTAGAGAATAGATTATATAAAGATGAAGAGTTTGGTAATAAGAAGTTAGTTAATGTTAAAGGGGTAATTGAATTTAAAGATGTTAATTTTAATTATCCTGATGAGGGTAATATATTAAATAATTTTAGTTTAAAGATTGAACCTAATAAGAAGATTGCTGTAGTAGGAGCTTCTGGTCAGGGTAAGAGTACTTTATTTAATTTAATTACTAGAATATTTGATACTACTAGTGGGGAGATATTGTTAGATGGTATTAATATTAAAGACTTAAGTGAAGATGAATTAAGGAAACATATATCAATAATTAGACAGGAACCTTTTGTTTTTAATAGAACTATTAAAGAAAATTTTAAATTAATTAATAAGAATATATCTCTTAAAAAGATAAGGGAATATTCTAAGATGGCTTACTTAGATGATTATATTATGTCTTTACCTAAAGGGTATGATACTGTATTAGGAGAGTCTGGTATTAATTTATCTGGTGGTCAAAAACAAAGACTATCTATTGCTAGAACTTTATCTAAGGGTAGTGAAGTGATTTTATTTGATGAAGCTACTTCAGCTTTAGATAATAATTCTCAAGATTATATTAAGAAGACTATTGATAATTTAGTTAATGATCATACTATTGTAATAGTGGCTCATAGATTATCTACGATTATGGATGCTGATATTATTCATGTTGTTGATGGTGGTAAAGTAATAGCAACGGGCACACATAAGGAATTATTAAATAGTTGTAAGATATATAGAAATCTTTATGAGACTGAATCTTTAAATTCATAATAACCTATGAAGCCTTAAGTTAATCTTAAGTCTTCATTAGGTATCATAGAGCCTGTAGTCTCTATGATAAAATATTTAAAATATAAAAAGGAGAAAAAAATGAAAAATATAGAATTAATAATACCAAAATTGGAAGAGTATTCCTATGAGCAAAAACTAGAAAGTGAACCAAAAACAATGAGTTATAATGCCGGCTACAAAGTTATGTATAATGGTTATCATTATGATACAGGGTGCATTGACTTCCCTAAAGAAAAATGGCAAGAAGTTCAAAATAGAAGAATCAAAGAAAATAGATATTTCGCATATATCAAAGACAAAGACCTAAATAAATATGTTGGATATGTAAATTACCAATATGATAAAGATGAGGATATATATGCTTGTGGTATTTTAATAGAAGATAAATATAGAGGTAAAGGATATTCAAAACCAGCCCTTAAACTACTAATAAAAGAAGCAAATAAAAATAATATAAAATACTTATATGATACTTTTGAAAAAAGTAGAGAAAAAGCATTGAAACTATTCTTAGATGTAGGATTTGAAATATATGAAAAAACTACAGCCAATAAATTTAATAAAGAAGTAGAATGCGTAATTATAAGAATTGATACCAATAAAATAACCAATAACACAGATTAATTAGAAGTTTTTTCAGCATAAACAATTGACTTTTTACATAAAATATAGTATATTATTATTGCATTCGAAGGAATGTCTTAGTGATAAATGTTAATCGCTTCTAGGTGGTGCGAGCAATAAATGATCCTAGTCGTGAAATGTTAATCGCTTCCGAGTGGTGCGAGCAATAAATGATCTCGGTTGTAAATGTAAGAAAACTTCTATCTAAAGGTAGAGTTTTCTTTTCTTTTATGATAATATAGTACTAAGGAGTTGATTCACATGAAAGTTCAGACTGGTTATTTATATCATATTAAAGATGAATTCTTTGATCAAATTAATAAAAAAGGATTAATGATAAATCATGAAAATGGTCATTCTAGACCATCATATTTAGCAATTAAAGATAAAGAAATTTTATGGTTTATACCATTAAGTACAAAGGTAGATAAGTACAGAACTATTATTGCTAAAAAAGAAAAAAAGTATGGTTCTTGTAAAACAATATTGATCAAAAGAATTGCTGGTAGAGAACAGGCTATATTAATTCAGAATGCCTTTCCTACATTAGAAAAATATATTCAAAGTAGACATACTGTTGATGGTAAGGTAGTTAAAATTGCTTCTGCTGTCGAAAGAGAAATCATTGATGATTTTGAGTATATGCTTTCTTTAAAAGCAAGTGGATTAGATTTATTTTTTACAGATATTGATTTTATTAAAAATTTGATGCTTGATGAATTAAAAGTTTTAAATTAACTAAAGAAGACTATTGATTCTTGAAGTGAATTTTTTCACCTCAAGGAATAATACAATATATTAAATAATTTACAAAAGTGTAATAAATGATTGACAAAACATAAAATAAATTATATAGTTATAACAAGTGAGGAGATATATAGAGCTATCTCGGGGTAAAGCCTACACGTATTTTATAATTAATAAAATCCGGAGTCACTATTCTTATATGGAATAGTTGCCTTCGGTTTTTTCTATATATGATATTAATAAAAGAAAGGAAGTAGATAAAATGATTAAGTTTAGTGAAGAAGATGGCTTTATTAAAGCACATGGTTTTAAACATAGAGAAGGACAAGATAAAAATATTAAGTTACCTAGTGTTGCAGTAGGAGTATTTTCTAGACATTTATTTGATGATGTTATAGAAAAGTATAGTGCACTTGAAGTTGGATATTTTTCTTGTGCTAATATGGAAAGAAATATCTATATAATAAAATATAAAGATATAGAAATAGTCTTTTTTATGGCTGGTGTAAGTGGACCATGGATTGCTGGAGATATTGAGGAGTTATATTCTGCTGGTGTTCAAAAAGTTATTATTTTTGGTAATTGCGGAGTACTTGATTCTAAAATAGAAGATTGTAGTATTATAATTCCTACTAAAGGATTTAGAGATGAGGGAACCAGTTATCATTACGTTTCACCTAGTGAAACAATAGAAATTAATCCTGATTATAAAGAAGATTTTATTAAGATATTAAATGAATATAATTTTGATTATACTGAAGGTTATACTTGGACTATTGATGCCTTTTATAGAGAGACAAAAGATAAAATAAAATACTTTAAAGATAATGGAGCAGTCTGTGTAGAAATGGAAGGTACAGTAATTGCTTCGGTTTGTCAAAGATTAAATATGAAATATTTTACTTTTTATTATGCAGGTGATAATTTAGATAGTACTGTATGGGACAAAAGAAGTATAGAAGGTCCTACTAATATTGATAAAAAGAAAGAGGTATTATTACTTGCTCTAGAATTAGCAGTAGTTTTAAATAACTATGAATAATAAAAGAAAGGAAGTAGATAAAATGGATAAGTTTATATTACCAGAATATGATAATAGTATTGTTAGTTTAGCATCTAGTATTAGGAGATATTTTGAACTTGATGCTTATCATAATACTTTAAGTGATATTGACAAAATATTAGAAGAATATAAACCAAAAAATGTAGTAGTTATATTATTTGATGGAATGGGCTCAATATTAATAAAAAAAATATTAGGAGAAAATAGTTTTCTTTATAGAAATATGTTAAAAGAAATATCTTCAGTAGTACCAGCGACTACAACTGCTTCAACTACATCAATGCTTACTGGTCTTACACCAGTGGAACATGGCTGGCTTGCTTGGAATTTATATTTTAAAAAAGAGGATAAAATAGTAACAATGTTTACTAATAAAATTAAAGATACTGATATAGCTGTTGATAGTGTATCACTAGCTAGAAAATATTTTCCATATAAAGATATTTGTGAATTAATAAATGAAGAAGGCAAATATTATTCAAAAATAATTGCTCCATTTAATGAAAATAAATATGAAGATATCGATGATATGATAAATAAAATTAAAAGTAGTTTAAATGTTAAAGATAAAAATTATATTTATGTATATAATCCTGAACCAGATACTACCATGCACATTACTGGTACAGATAGTAAAGAGACTAGAGATTATTTTGAATTGATTAATATTGTAATAAATTTTTTAGAAGAAAATAAAAGTAAGAATATAGATTTAGAAAGATTTAATAATTTTGTTAACGAGTTTAATGATGTTAAAAAGAAAAATAATTTAGAATTGGGAGTGATAATATGAATGTTAATGAATTTTTAAATAAGATGATTGGTGAATTAAATTTAGGCAATTTAATAGAACCAATATCTCAAGTATCAGGTGGACTAACGCATAGGATGTTTAAGGTATTTACTGATAAAGGAAGATATATTGTTAAGTTACTTAATCCTAATATTATGAAAAGACCGACTGCAATGAATAATTTTAATACAGCAGATAAATTAGAAGAAATATTAAAAGATAACAATATTGATGCAGTATATTCATTAAAATTTAATGATAAAAAAATGCAGGAGTTAGATGGACAATATTTTTATGTATATGAATGGTTTGATGGTAAATCTTTAAAAGATGATGAAATCACTATTGAACACTGTAAGAAGATAGGAAAATTACTTGCTTATATTCACAACATTGATTTAAAAAAAGATGAAGTAAAGGCAAAAACTAGAAATATAGATTTTAAATATTATATTGATTTAGCAAAAGAAAAAGATCCAGTTATTTATGATATGATATATGATAAATTAAATATATTAAATGAAAGTATGAATAAAGGTAATATATCAGTTAATGATTTACCAAAATTTAGTGCAATATGTCATAACGATATGGATAGTAAAAATGTAATGTGGTTAAATGATGATTATAAATTAATTGATTTAGAGTGTTTAGGTTATTCTAATCCATATTTGGAATTATATGAGCTAGCACTTTGCTGGTCTGGATATGAAAAGTGTAATATAGATTTTAGTAAATTTAGTGCATTCTTTCAGGCTTACATTGAAAATACTAAATTAGATATGAACGTAGATTGGGAAGCAATTTATTATGCTAATAATGGAAGACTTGGATGGTTAGAATTTAATATTAAAAGATCATTGATGATAGATTGTGATACTGAAGAAGAAAAACAAATAGGAATTAATGAAGTAAAAGAAACTATAGAACATGTTGTTTATTACGATAAAATTAAAGATGAAATTTTAAGTAATATTAATAAACTAATATATTATAATAAAGAGAAAGTGTTAAAAAGAGAGGATAATCATGAAAATTAATTATATGTTTAGTAGAATAGATAGAGATAAAGGTTTTAATGATAATCAAAAGAAGTATATAAAAGAAGATATTAAGAATGATATGTCTATTACTTTTATAGCTAGTTTATTTGATGAATATGAAAGAAATGATACTCAGGTTAAAGAAATTGTTAATGTATTTAAAAATATAGATATTAATTTTAAAGAAGTACATTTAATAGATAATAGAGTATCTAAAGAAGATGCTTATAAATATATAGAAAAAACAGATATAGTTTATTTAATGGGTGGTAGTCCAGAATTAGAAATGAAATCTATTATAGAATATAATTTATTTAATATATTAAGGGATAGAAATGGTATTACTATTGGTACTAGTGCAGGTGCTATGAATCAAACGGATAGAGTAATATATAAAGATAATTTTAAGAATTATGAATTAGTAGATTATCAAGGACTTGGTTTTATTGATTTAAATGTATATCCTCACTTTGATATTGATAATAAAGAATATATGGATGAAGTATTTGAAGTTAGTAAATATGCTAGAATAGTGGGATTACCTAATGAATCTTTTATTAGAATAAAAGATAATGATATAGATTTTGTAGGTAAACATTATTTTATAGAGAATGGTGTAATGGAATAAAGATAATGTATGCTTTAATTAAAAATGAGGAGGTAACAAAAATGCATGAGATAATAAATAAAATAGTACAACAAAATCAATCTTTATTTGGCACTAATCCCAAAATAGATAAGATAAATATAGGCTTTACGAATACGATATATAATATTAACGATTTATATATTGTTAAGATATGTACTGATGAAGATAATGAGAAAGAATTTAAAAAAGAGATTGATTTTTATAATTCGAATAAAAATAACAATTTAATTCCAAAGCTATATTGTTCAAGTATAAATAAAAAAGATGTTCCATATTTTTATGAAATTATTGAAAAGATAGATGGCGTTTCTTTATATAATGTATGGCATACTTTTTCAGAAGAACAAAGAGAAGATATAATTAAACAACTATGTGATGCTATGAAACAAATTCATAGTAATATTGGAGAAAAATATGATTGGACCAAAACAATGCAAGAAAAGTTTATGCCGCTATATATTCAAGCAAAGAATCTTAATATTTTTAATGAAGAAGAACAAAAACTTTTAGATTATGCGTATTCTAAATTTAATAAATATTTAGATTCTAATGATTTTGTTTTAATTCATAATGATTTACATTTTGACAATATATTTTATAATGATGGTAAAATTAAACTAATAGATTTTGAAAGATCAATGTATGCCCCTAGGGATTTTGAATTGGATATTTTATATAGAATGATTAGAAAGCCTTGGAAGTTTGCTAGTGAAGAAACAGAGCGATATACTGATTCTGGCGATTATACAAATATAATGTTATATATTGAAAAGTATTATCCTGAATTAGTAAGTAATCCAAATTTACATCAAAGGTTGGCAATTTATGATATGGTATACTTTTTAGAACAATTAGTAAAACACCCAGAATTAGAAGAATTAAAAAACGATGTTATTTTTGGTGCTAAAGTAGTAGCTTTAAAAGATGAAATTACATTTAATGATGTTAAGACACCAATGGAATTAATGGATTTTATGAATGTTAATATTGAATATGGGTGGATTGATAATCAAGGATTTAAACATCTTAATAACCTTAAAGGATTTAGAAAAAATTATAGAATTAGTTCAATAGATAAAATGTTAGAAGTTGGGTTAGGAACATGCATTGAACAAGCAAAAATGATTAAATATTTCTTTGATAAAATGGGATTTGAAAACAAATTATATTGTTATAGAAGTTATGAAACAGAAGAAAACTTTGATAAAGATATAAGAATGCATTGTTTTGTATTATTTAAATATAATGATAGTTGGTATCACTTTGAACATTCCAATAGACCAAAAAGGGGAATTCATAAATATGATTCAGTTGAAAGTGCAATAGAAGATATTACTAGTGGTTTTAAGGACCATGGAGATATTAGAAAACTAACTGAAATAGACTCTATACCTAGTGGATTAACATTTAAAGAATTTAATAATTTTGTTAATGAATTTGATGATACAAAAAGAAAAAAAATTTAGAATTAGGAGATAAAATGAACTTAGAAACTTTAAAAAAATGAATATGAGAAAATGTAACAAGTCTATGGGGATAAAACATTAAAATCAATTAATTTTGGTGGATGTGATACAAATCCGGATATATGTTTTGTTTTTATGAAGCCAACATCAAAAAATATTGTTTTTGAACCATCATGGAATGGCATTAGATCACCATGGATTGGAACCAAAAATATTTAGGATTTATTTGTTGCAACAAATTTATTTGATGTTGATATATATAATGAAATTAAAAGTAAAAAAGCAAATGAGTGGGATAAAGAATTTGCCGAAAAGATATATGACGAAATGAAAAGAAATAAAATGTTTATTACTAATTTAGGTAAATGTACGCAAATAGATGCAAGACCTATTCAAAATTCAGTATATGAAAAGTATTTAAATTTATTAGAAAAAGAGATAGAAATAGTAAATCCTAAAGTTATAATTCTATTTGGAAATCAGGTTAGTACAGTTTTTCTTAAAGAAAAAACATCAGTTTCACTATGTAGAAAAAAAGAATTTACAAAAGTTATTAATGGTAAAGAATATAAATGCTATTCGATATTTTATCCTGTCGGTAATGGAAGATTTAACACTGATAAATCTATTGAAGATATATTATGGATAGAAGATGAAGTTTTAAATAAGAAAGTAGGAAGTTGTTAGTAGCATTTGAGTAATAAGAAAAAATACTACAAGAAAATTAATTTGTTCCAAATTTTATAGAGAATGGTGTAATGGAATAAAATGTTATGATAGAGACTATTATATAGGCTCTATCATACCACGGAAGACTACAGGCTGAAGTGGAAAAGGAGGAAATCATGAAAGAAATAGTAGATGAAAAGAATAATAAAATAATAGGTAATGTTAATTTAGATAATTCTAAAGTAAAGTTTATAGGTAGTAATAATGTTTTATATATCAATGATGAAATAACTTTAGTTAATTCTAGTATAGAATTTAGAGGGGATAATTCACTAGTATATTTATGTAAAACATCAGAAAAAATAACTGTAGATATAAAACTATATAATAATTCCACTATTTACTTTGGAAAGAATATTTGGATAAATAAAGGAGTTAAGATAGTTATATCTGAACAAACTAATTTGTTTATTGGTAAAAATTGTATGATAGCTCCTGAATGTTGTTTTAGAAGTGCAGATCCACATATAATATATGATATTAATACTAAGAAAAGAATAAATCAAAGTAAAAGTATTTTTATTGGTGATCATGTTTGGATTGGTCAAGGAATAATGGTATTAAAGAATGCTATGGTAGGATCGGGAGCAGTTATTGGAGCTAAGAGTTTAATAACTAATAAGAGATATAATTCAAATACTATATATGGTGGAAGTCCTGCTAAAAAGATAAAAGAAGGTATATTCTTTATTCATGATGATTGTCATAGATTTTTAGATGAAGATATTGAAAAATATGAGTATAATGATACTGATAAATATATTTATAATAGAGATGGTACTACTACTGAATTTGAGGATATTGAAAATAATTTAAGAGGAGCTTCTATTAAAGATAGAATTGATTATTTAGATAAGATTACTTTAAATAATGATAAGAATAGATTTTATATAGGTGATTAGATAAAAGAGGTAGTGATGGAAGAATATTTAAATATAATAATAAGTGATAATGATATTTTAAATAGTAATATGAAATGTGTAAAAGTAAATGCTGGTTTTACTAATACTGTTTATATACTAGATGATAAATACATTATTAAGATATGTAGTGATAGAGGTAATAAATGAATTGAATGAATTGATTAGTGAGGTATAGAAATGAAAACAGAACTTATATATTTTGTTCATGGTACTACTTATGATAATGCTAGTAAAAAGTGTTCTGGCTGGAAACAAGTAGAACTTAATGAACTTGGAAAAGAACAAGCTCTTAATTTAGGAAATGTTAATAAAGATATTAAGTTTGATGTTATATTTACATCAGATTTAATAAGAGCAATAGATAGTGCTAATATTGCTTTTCCTAATGTTAAGAAAATTCAAGATAAAAGATTAAGAGAATGTAATTATGGAGATTTAGATGGTGAAGATAAGAACTTAATTGTCTATGAAGATCATATTGATGTGCCATTTCCTAATGGTGAGTCTTTAAAAGATGTTGAAGTAAGAGTACAAAGTTTTATTAATGATATACTAAAAGAATATAAAGGTAAAACAATAGGTATTGTAGCACATAGGGCTCCTCAGTTAGCATTTGAGGTTATTACTAAAAATATAAGTTGGGAGACTGCAAATGAAAATGACTGGCGTAAGACAGGTGATTGGAAGCCAGGATGGAAATATGAAATTGATTAAGAAATAGGACTTAATATCATGATGAGTTTAGAAAGAAAAGTAGATAATAACAAATTAGAGAGATGGACATTTGGTATTAATGCTAATCAATTGGTTGAACTTGTACTAGAAGGCAAAAAGACCGCTACTACATATTTATATGAGGACGATGAAAAGTATAAAGAAAATGATATTTCAATATTAACAGATATAAATGGTAATGATGTGTGTCTAATACAAACAAAGAAAATAATTATAACTATATTTAAAAATATCACTTGGGATTTAGCTATTTTAGAAGGAGAAAATAATTCATTAGATGATTGGAGAAAAGAGCATTATAATTTCTTTAAAAAGATAAATCCTGATTTTAATAAAGATACAAAGGTTGTTTTTGAAATATTTGAAGTGATAGAGAAATTATAATTTAAAATTAGATATTTAGTAGGTGGTAATAATGAAAATAAAAACAGTAGAAAATGAAATAGATTTAAAAAGATTGTTCAATTTCTTTTCTAAAACATTTTATATTGAAGCCACTAATAATAATGAACATTATTATAATATGAGCGACAGATATAAAGAAATGCAAGAACAATATACTATTGACAAAGATATGCTTATGTATATTGAAGTAAATGATAATATAATTGCAGGAATAGTAGGAAAAAATATGAATACTTTAAATAAGAGTATTACTATGGGTATACTTGCAGTTACTATGTCTGAAAGAGGTAAAGGATTTGCTAAACTATTAATTGAAGAATTTGAAAATAGATGTATAAAAAAAGGGATATCTCATATTAAACTTGGTTCTAGATTTAGAGCAGCTTTATTATATAAAAAATTAAATTATAATTTTACACTAATGGTACAAGTCTTTGATTTTACTACTACTAAAGATATTAGAAAAAATAATAAATATAATTTTAAGGAGAAGGATTGTTATCAAGGTGATACTTATGGATTTATTATTTATTATGTAGATGATGTTAGAGAAGAATATATTAATTATTTTGAGGATAACATTGATACTGCTCATGCGCAGTATTTATTTGAAAAAGACTTGCTTTAAGATATAATTTATAAACAATTTTTTAAAAAGTACAGAACGAAAAGAAAAAGATTATTTTATGATTTTTAAAACTTAGTTTTAAGAAAGTGATAATATGTGTAGTATATTACTTAATAAAATAGAATATGGTTTTCCACTATCAAAGAAAGATTAAATAAAAGTATAAATAAGAAAATGAAAGTTGTATTTCTTCCTTGGACTTTTCCTACTGAACTTGATTGTATTAAAGTAGGAGATTGGAAGTCAGGATGGAAATATGAAATTGATTAAGAAAAGGTGGTATAAAAAGATATGGTAATTAAATTAGATATAAATGATAGAGCCGCTAATGCTATTAGAAATGGAACAAAAAAAGTAGAGATAAGATCAAATGTTAATGACATAAAATTTAGACCTGATGATATTATTGAATTTACAAGTAATAATATTGGGGTATTTTATGTAAGAGTAGAAGAGGTAAATTATTATAAAACGATTGAAGAATTACTTACTTTAGAAGGTACTAGATATACTACTTCTTCTACTAATGATTATAATGAAGCAATTAATAATATATATAAATTAAATAATTATAGAGAATTAATAAAGAAAAATGGAGTATTTGCTATACATATAAAATATTTATATAGTGAAAATACTATATGGGAAGAGTTATATGATAGAGCTAAAAATATTAGAAATTCTAGAGAAGTCTCTGGTATGATTAATGTTGGTGGAGTTGGTGCTGCCATTCTGACTAACAATCATAATATTTATGTTGGTGTTTGTATTGATACAGCATCAAGTTTAGGAATGTGTGCTGAGAGAAATGCTATAGCAAATATGATAACTAATGGTGATAGTGAGATAATTAGGTTAGTGTGTATTGATTCTAAAGGTAATATTGTTTATCCATGTGGTGCATGTCGTGAATATATGATGCAGCTTTCTAAGAATAGTAAAAATATTGAAATACTAAAAAATAAAGAAACAAATGAAATAGTTAAGTTAGAAGAACTAATTCCAAATTGGTGGGGTTACGATAGAGTGTAAGAAAATATATATTTTCAAAATATGTAATATAGAATTAGGTGAATAAATTATGAGAATATTTTTGTGTGGTGGTGGAAGTGGTAAAGAAATAGAAGAGGCTACTATTAAGTTTGGCAATTTGATTGATAAGAGTAAACCTTTATTATATATACCACTTGCAATGAAAAGTGAAAAATATGATAGTTGTTTAGAATGGATAAAAGAAGAAATGAATATTATTGGTATTAATAATATTGATATGGTTACTAGTGGGGAAGATTTATATAAAAAGAATTTTGATAATTATTCTGCTATTTATATAGGTGGAGGCAATACTTATAAACTTTTAAGGGATATTAAAGAAAATAATTGTTTTGATAAAATTAAAAGATATATTGATAATGATGGTGTTGTATTTGGTGGAAGTGCTGGTGCAATTATATTTGGTAAAGATATAGATACTTGTAAATATGAAGATGATAATAGTATTATTGGTTTAAAAGATACAAGTGGTTTTGATGTTTTATCTGGATATTCATTACTTTGTCATTATAATGATAATATTGTTAAGACGGAAAATAATATAAATTATTTAAAGGGATATTCTATAGGAAGAAGAGTAATTTATTTACCTGAAGAAGATACTATCTTTATAGATAGTAATGATATAGAATTAATAGGAGATAAAGAATATATAGTATTTAATAATGGTAATATGCAAGTGATAATAGTAACTGAAAATAATAGATAATGCTATCAAAATAAAAAATTAATAAATAAAGAAAAGAGGTAAGAAAAATGAAATATTTAGGATCTAAAGTGTTAGAAACAGATAGGTTACTTTTAAGACCTACTAAAGAAGAAGATTTAAAAGTTATTTGGGGTATTCTATGTGATAAGAAAGTAGCAAAAAATTATCTTGTAGGAAAATTTAATTATGATTGGGAAAAAGAAAAGGTATGGCAATATAAAAAATTAGAAAAAGCAAATAATGAAGATGTATTTCAGTGGTCAATAATATTAAAATCAGAAAATAAATGTATTGGTCAAGCTAGTTGTCAAAAAAGTTATGATGAATTTGGTAATGAAAATAGTGATAATATAAGAGATGTTGGTTGGTTTTTAGATTTTAATTATCATGGTATGGGATATGGTAGTGAAGCTGCTAGAGCAATGATCGATTATATGTTTAAAGAAGTACAAATTGATAAAATAGAAACTTGTGCTGCTACTGATAATTTAGCATCTTGGAAGATAATGGAAAAGTTAGGTTTTCATAGAACTAATAAAATTAAAAAAGTTAAGTATACTATTTTAACTGAAGAAGTAGATTGTTACTGCTACGAAATAACGAGAGAAGAATATTTGAATTTGGTTAGTAAATAAAAATTAACAAGATTAAAAAATATAAAAATGATGGTTATATGATAAATAAATGATGATTAATGAAGAAGTAGGTTGTATTATTTATATTTTAGAGAGTTTAAGGATGGTGAAATTAAACATATAATATAACTGAATTACACATTATGAATTTATTAGTTAGTTACTTTATAACTTTTGAGTGTATGATTATTAATCATAAATTAAGGTGGTACCGCGATAATTCGTCCTTATGTATAGAATTATTGCGGTTTTATTATTAGAGGAGGAAAAGAAAATGAATAAAAAAGAACAAATTGATTTAATATTAAGAAGAACTGTAGAAGTTCATAATAAAGATACTTTAATTGAAAAATTAAATAGTGAAAGGAAATTGGTTATAAAATTTGGAGCAGATCCATCAAGACCTGATTTACATTTAGGTCATACAGTACCACTTAGAGCATTAAAAATATTTCAAGAATTAGGACATGAAATTGTTTTTGTTATTGGTGATTTTACAGCGATGATCGGAGATCCATCTGGTAAATCTAAAACAAGACCAGCATTAAGTTTTGAAGAAACGAGAAGAAATGGTGAAACATATTTTAAGCAAGTTGCTAAAATATTAGATCCTAAAAAGATAAGAATTGCTTATAATTCAGAATGGTTATCAAAAATGACTTTTGAAGATGTTATTAATTTAACTGGAAAATATACAGTAGCAAGAATTTTAGAAAGAGATGATTTTAATAATAGATTTAAAAATAATATTCCGATAGGAATACATGAATTTTTATATCCATTAATGCAAGGATATGATTCTGTTGCGTTACATGCAGATATTGAAATAGGTGGAACAGATCAAACATTTAATTTGTTAGTAGGTAGAGAACTACAACGTGATTATGGACAAGAGCCACAAGATGTTATGTGTTTTCCATTACTTGTCGGAATTGATGGTAAAGAAAAAATGAGTAAATCTCTTGGTAATTATATCGGTATTGATGAGTCTGCTGAAATAATGTATGAAAAGGCAATGAGAATACCTGACGATGTATTAATTGATTACTTTAAATTAACAACTGATTTAGATTTAGATGAAATAGAAAAAATAATGAAAGAAGATATCGTGGAAACACATAGAATATATGCAAGAGAAATAATTAAAATGTACCATGGTGAAAAATTCATTAATGAAGCAGAAAATAGATATGCAACAGTGGCACAAGGTGGTATACCAGAGAATATTGAAAAAATAGAGATAGATAAATCTTTAATTGAAAAGGGTATGTTATTAACTGATTTATTAGTATTTGCAAAAATTGTTCCATCTAAATCCGAAGGAAGAAGAATGATAGAACAAAATGGTATAAGTATAAATGGGAACAAAGAAAATAGTGTAACTAGACTAATTAGTATTAATGATTTTGTAAATGATGAATTAGTTATTCAAAAAGGTAAAAAACAATTTAAAAAGATAGTTTTAAATTAAAAATACCTTCTATATACAGAATTTTATGATAATAAATAATGAAATTAAAGTACTTGAAATATAGTACTTTTTATGTTATCATAATGAAGAAAAAGACAAGATAGAGTTATTAAAAAAATAGTTGTATTTACGATAAGGAGAATAAATAATGAGTAGTATAGAAAAAGAGATTAGGTTAAAAATAAATGATAATGATATTGTAAAAATAAAAAATGTTACTGATAGTTATAAAGAAAGAACTAGATTAATTGATATAACTTGTGGTAAGTATGAATTTGATTCTTTAAGTAAACTTGGATATATCGGAAGAATTAGATGTAATGGTAATAGTTATAAAATAGAAATTAAAAATTATCAAAATAAAGATGAGTGTTTAGAAAAGGCATTACCTATTAATTCAATAAGAGATGGATTAGATTTCTTTAAATTACTTAATATGGAACCATATTTAGTATTAGATAGATATAGAGAAGTAAGAAAATACAATAATCTTTTAATATTTATTGATGAGTTTGATACTATTGGTAGTTATATAGAAATAGAATATCAAGAATCTGATAAGGATGAAGCGTATAAATTTATTGAACTATTAGATCTTGATAATAAAGAACAAGATAAATATGGAGATATTGTAAGGAATTTAATAAATAATGATGATAATCTAAAGAAAAAAATGATTAAGAAGTTAGAAAGATATAGTGAATAATTTACTATATCTTTTTATGTATAAATATAATTTATATGGCATATAAAAAATTAATATTTGTCAATACATCATTTTAGTAGTAGTATATTAGTTGTAGGGATTTTGGTTATATTTTTTTAGAATGTTTGTGAAGTTTTACCCAATTAGTTTTTTGTTTTCATTAGTTTTGGTAAAAATTGTCAAAAAAGGGGTTGACAAACATTCTAAAAAGTTATAGAATTAATCTAAATTATTCAAAAAAGAGGGAGTGAGCATTATGACAAAGTATGTTATGTTAAATATTAATTCTATACTTAATAATGTTAGAAACTATTTAGCTGACATATTTTTCTGCTGCTACAAAATTAAAAATATTGTTATGACTAAAGAGCAGTACTCTGTGAATGACTAATTTTGATGTCGTCCGCTGGAGTGCCGCTCTTTTGTTATATATGGAGGTGAAAGAAAATGAATAAACTTACTATTGATGATTTGCTTAATTTAGTTAAAAGTTATAATCCTGATGAAGTAGAAATTATTAAAAGAGCATATTATTATGCTGATAATCTTCATTCAGGGCAAAAGAGACAAAGTGGGGAGCCTTATATAATACATCCACTTAATGTATCATATATACTTGCTAGTATGCATGCTGATAGAGATACAATTTGTGCAGGGTTATTACATGATACATTAGAAGATACTCATATTACTAAAGAAGATATTTCACATGATTTTAATCCTGAGATAGCATCTTTAGTAGATGGAGTAACAAAGATAAGTAAACTTAACTTTTCTACTAAGCAAGAGCAGAATGTTGCTAATACAAGGAAGATAATTACTGGTATTACAAGCGATGTTAGAATAATTATTATTAAACTAGCAGATAGACTTCATAATATGAGAACATTAGAATATAAGACAGAGTTTAAACAAAAAGAAAATTCACTAGAGACGATGGATATATTTGTACCACTTGCTTATTATATTGGAGCATATCGAATAAAAAGTGAATTAGAAGATTTATCTTTTAGATATTTAAAGCCAGATATTTATATGAGTTTACTTGATAAAAATAAAAGATTAGAAGAAGAAAGCAAAAATCTTTTATTAGAAATGAAATATAAAATAGAAAATATTTTAAAAGATAATAATATTCCTAATGAAATAAAAGTTAGAACTAAGAATATATATGGTATATATAAAAGACTACATGAAGGAGAGAAATTATCTGATATACATGACTTATTTTCTCTTAAAATAATGGTAGATGAAATAGATGATTGTTATAGAGGATTAAGATATGTACATAGTCTATATCATCCTATAAATAGTAAGTTTAAAGATTATATATGCAATCCTAAAACTAATATGTATAGTAGTCTTCATACAACAGTATTTGGTCCTGAAGGAAGACTTATTCAAACACAAATTAGAACATTTGATATGGATAAGATTGCTTCTTTTGGACTTACTGCATACTTTGATATAAATAAAGGTAATGCCAGAAAAGTAATGCAAGAAGATTTAAGAAATAAATATCAATTCTTTAGTTCATTATTAGAAATTAATTCAGTATTCGCAGATAATCAAGAGTTTGTTAATCAAATAAAGAATGAGTTATTTTCTGATAAAGTATATATTTATGGAATGAATGGTAGAATAGTAGAATTACCTAAAGGATCAACAGTAATAGATTATGCTTTTAATTTAGATTCTGATATTGGTAATACTATGGTAGGAGCTATTGTTAATGATGATTATAAAGATGTTAGTTATGTTCTAAAAAATAATGATAGAGTAAGAATTATTAGTGATGAGTTATCATTTGGTCCAAGAGAGGAGTGGATTACTAAAGCAGTTACAACTAAAGCAAGAAAAAGAATAAAGGAGTTTAATAAAGAAATAAGAAAGTAGGATAGAAAATGAATAAAATATTTACTGATAAAGAAAAAATAAACTATGCAATAGGTTTAATAGTCAGTGTTGCAATATCAAACATGCATAATGATGCAAAAATTAATCAAGTATTGGTTACTGAAAAAGGTTTTAATGTAGATATAGATTTGAACGATCAATATATATCTGTAAAAGACTTCTCAGAATTAGAAATATTAATAAGAAATTTATTAGAAAAAAAATTGACTATAGAAACTAAAGTTGTTGATTTAAGTATAGCCAAAGAAATATTTAAGAATAATTATTTTAAATTAAAACAATTATTAGAATTCAATAATGATGTACCTTTAATTTACATAAACGATTTTGTTGATATAAATTATTGTGATGTAGAAAATATATTAAAAAGTTTTACCAATAAAAATATATTTTATGAGTTGCTGAATTCTAGCAGTGCATATTATGAAAACAATGCTAATAATAGACAATTAACTAGAATAAGTGGAATTGGATTTAAAAGTAAAATAGAATTAAAAGAATTTAAAGCTAAATTAGAAGCAGCAAAAAAAAGGGATCACAGAAAAATTGGTAGAGAATTAGAATTGTTTATGTTTGATGATACAGCTCCTGGTATGCCCTATTGGTTACCTAATGGTTTAATACTATTTAATAATTTAGTTGAATTTTGGAGGGATGTACATAAAAAGAATGATTATTTGGAGTTTTCTGCACCGCAGTTAAACAATAGTGAACTATGGAAAATAAGTGGACACTGGGATCATTATAAAGATGATATGTTTGTATTTAATGATGCTGATGGTAATGAGCAGGCATTAAAGCCAATGAGTTGTCCTAATGCTATTAAAATTTTTGCATCAAAGCAAAGAAGCTATAAAGACTTACCTTTAAGATTAAGTGACATAGATGTAATTCATAGAAATGAATCTAGTGGTGCGTTGCATGGATTATTGAGGGTAAGAATGTTTAGGCAGGATGATTCACACAATTTTGTGATGGAAAATCAAATTAAAGAAGAATTTTGCAACATTTTCGAAATTGCAAAATATATGTATAAAGTTTTTAACTTGACATTTAGACCAACTTTATCAACAAGACCAGACGATTTTATGGGAGATATAAAATTATGGAATCAAGCAGAAAAAGATTTAAAAGAAGTGTTGGATGAAAACTTTGGCAAAGAAGGGTATGACATTAATTATGGTGATGGTGCCTTTTATGGTCCGAAAATAGACTTATACATGACGGATTCTTTGGATAGAAAATGGCAAATGGGGACAATTCAGTTAGATTTTCAATTGCCAAGGAGATTTGATTTGAAATATATAAATAAAGATGGTGAGCCTGAAGTGCCCGTTATAATTCATAGAACTATTTATGGTTCATTAGAGAGATTTGTGGGAATTTTAACAGAACATTATGGTGGCGCATATCCTATGTGGATTGCACCTAAACAGGTAAATATTATACCGGTGCATGATGGCTATGAGTTGATGAGATATATAAAGGATATAAATACAGAATTAGAAGATAGTAAAGTTAGAAGTGTTATTGATACATCTAAAGAAAAAATCGGATATAAGATTAGAAAGAGCCAAATAGAAAAAGTACCTACTACATTTATAATTGGTAATAATGAAATGGAAAAACAATTAATTAGTTACAGAGATTATGGTAGTCAAGTTACAAATACGGAAATTTATAAAGATGTAATAACAAAAGTAAAAACATTATCTAAATTACCTCAATATAAAAAAAGATAGTGTCATATATCAGATAAGGAGGTGATAATATGGCTAAAAATGAAGAACAATTAGAAGAAGTAGTTTCTGTTAGTTGTGGAACTTGCGACATCAACTAATTGTGGTGTAAATGGGAGAAAATATTTGTATTTTCTCCCACCTATCTCAAAAAAAATAACATAATTAAGTAAGGAGATTTGTATGAATTTAAAAATAAATTTAGATGAAAATATTTATTTAGTTCAAAATATTGCTTTCTTGATGGTGAAAATTATTGATAAAAAAATAAATATTTATAAAAAAATAGTTACAACCGATAATATAAATATAAACATCAAGGCATTAGAAAAGATGCAAAATTATAAATTAATTGTAAACGTTATTGTTGATGGCAAACAAATATTTAAAAAATTCGAAGAATTTACTTATAAAGATTATGACGAGTATATAATAGACAATAATATTAGAATAGGTAAGCAAAAAAACAGTAATTTTTTAGAAAGAGTATCTTTAATAAATAAAAAAAACATAAAAAATATAGACGTTTCGCTTAATCCATTAATTGCTTATAGAGAAGAAAATAAGAAAAAAATATCCATTTATAACAATGGTAGTGTATTGTTATTAAAGGGAGATTTATTTGATATATTAAAAAAAATAATTGACAATAAGTATGTAATTAATGCAAAAGATATTGATAACTTAAATATATTACTTTTGAAAGGATGCTTGATTGCTTATGAAAAGTAAGTTTATAATACACACTTGTGAATATCCCTATTCGGTTGGATGGGCGATAACCAATAAATGTAACTTGCGTTGTATTCATTGTAATATGAATAGTGGTAAGGAACTTGATGATGAATTAAAAACTGATGAATGCATCAAAATAATTGATGAATTAGCTAAAAATCGAGTACAAAGAATAACTTTTTTTGGTGGAGAACCATTAGTCAGAAAAGATTTTTTTGAAATTGCTAATTACGCTTACAATAAGGGCATTTTTATTAGTATGACAACTAATGCATTACTGATAACAGAAGAAATGATAAAAAAAGAATTGTATAAATTTGATATGATTAGGGTGAGCTTAGACGGTCCGAATGAAGAGACACATGAATTTATACGAAATAGAAAAGGTATTTTTTATAGTACAATTAACAAGATTAAAATGTTAGTAAACAATGGGATAGATGTTGGAGTGGTAACTTGTATTTCCCATAGGAATCTTAAATATATTGATGAAATGATAAAATTGTTAGAAGAGTTAAAAGTTAAACGATGGTTTTTACCCTTACTATCTTCCGCTGGAAGAGGTAGTGATATTTCGGAAGAGGTTTTAACTCCTTTAGAAGTTAAACAATTCTTGATTGATATTCAAGCAAAAACAAAAACTTCATCATTTATAGTCAATTTAGATATTCCTTATAATGTTTTGCTAAAAAAACAAAATAAAAACATTATAGCAGCGTGCCCAGCAGCTATTTCGGAGCTAGTTATTTTTGCAAATGGTGATATTTCACCATGTTGTCAGGTTCCTGTTATTGCAGGAAATATCTTAAAAAACGATATATATGACATTTGGAATAATAGTAAAATTTTTAATGACTTTAGAAATAAAAGTCTTGTTAAAGGAAAATGTTGTAATTGTAAATATTTAATGAATTGCGGTGGTTGTAGAGCGAATGCATATATTAAATATAATGATTATCTTGAAGGAGATGATGTGTGTTGGAAATAAATAAATATGATTTTAGATATAGAATTGAGAAAGACGGGAAACTTTTAATGTACAATGTAATAACAGCAAAAATGTATTTTTTCGTTGGAAAAACAAAACAATATTTACTTAATATATTATATAATAAGCCCAATAATATAATGTTAGAAGAGAAGTATATCAATTATTTATTAGAAAATGATATAGTGAGGAAAATAACAAATGAAAAATAAAAATATGAATATTACTATTGATGTTACGACAAAATGTAATTTACATTGTAGACATTGTAGAACTAATGAAATTGTCCATAATTTATCTCTTGATGAGATTAGAATTATAGTAAAAAAGTGTAAAGATTTTAAACCAATGGGTGTGTTTATAAGTGGCGGTGAGCCTTTGACAAGAAATGATATTGTTGAAGTTATTAAAGAAACAAAAAAATTGTCACCAGTAACAATATTAAATACTAATTCTTTATTATTAACAGAAGATAAATTGAAAGAATTAATAGATGCTGGTTTAAATTATATACAGGTTAGTCTTGATGGTATCGAAGAATATCATGATTATATAAGAGGTAAAGGTACCTATAAAAAGACTATTGAAAAATTAAAACTAATAAGTAAATATTCAGATAAAATAAAATTACATATTAGTAGTGTTGTTTCTTCTATAAATATTGACGAAATGGAGGAACTTGTACATCAAGTAATAGATGAAGAGCATATAAAAGTTCAAATTTTTGGGTTTAAAAGATTTGTTCCGAGCAATGAATTGAAAGAAACAGGTGCTTTAGGAAAAGAAGGGTTAGAAAAACTATATAATAAATTAGAAAAATTAAACAAAAAGTATGTTGATAAAACTAAAATAGTATCAGATATGCCTATGAAAAATATTTTTCAGAAAAAAAGAGTATATGAAATAATGGATAAATATAACCTTGATTGTGTTGGATGTTCTGCCGGAATTAATGGTATTAGTATAAGAAATGATGGAACGGTCACTCCATGTACATTATTATATATATCCTGCGGAAATATTTTAAATGAATCGTTGGAAGAGATATTAAATAATGATATAATGCAAAAAATTAAAAAAAGAGAATTAAGTGGTAAATGTGGTGGTTGTAAATATAAAATGATATGTGGTGGTTGCAGAGCCTGTGCATATCAATTAAGTGGCAATCCGTTAGCAGAGGATCCGGAGTGTTTTATATGATAGAATTAAAATCACCTATATCCGTAGTATGGGAAATAACAAATAATTGTAACTTTAAATGTCCGCACTGCAGGGCATACCAAAAGAGAGAGATAGAAAATGAAACATTAGAAAATAAAATACTTGACGAATTAATAAAATCTGAGGTATTTGTTGTTAATATTTCTGGCGGTGAACCATTGTTAAATCCAAGAATTTTTCATATAATAAGAACGTTGACTGATAATAATATATATGTAATACTATCTACAAATGGATATTTATATAAAAAATATAGAAAAGAAATAAAAGATTCCGGTGTTAAACTTGTACAAGTATCTGTTGATGGTCCTAAAGAGATACATGAAAAATTTAGAGGTGTAAAAAACTCTTATGAAAGAGCTTTGGAATCACTTATATTGGCAAAGGAAGATGGATTAAGAACACAAATGAATGTAACAATAACTAGTAGTAATTTGCATACTTTAAAATGGAATTATGAAAAAGCTTTAGAAATTAGTTTAGATAAAATTTTTTATAGAAGAGTAGTTCCATACGGTAAAGCAATGACAAACACTTTTGTTTTGCCTAACAAAAAAGAATATTATAAGAATATATTGGAATTATCCGAGCTTGATAATAGTAAGATAAAAGTTTTAATAGATGATCCCATATTAAGTGTTTTAAAAAATAAAACTGATGAAAATTATTTGGCTTGTAGTGCTGGTATAAATAATTTGGGAATTTCAAGTAATGGAGTTGTTTATCCATGTATATTTTTAAGAGAAAAGATAGGGGATTTAAATGTCGATTCACTACAGGATATATGGATTAATAATGAAATCCTTAAAAAATTAAGAAATAGAGATATAGGCAAATGTGGAAAATGTCAATATAGTAGAATTTGCGGTGGCTGTAGGGCCTTTTCTGGAATATACAAAAAGGATTCGTTTTGTCCGTTGCAAAGGAGGTGAAAAAAATGTCTATTTTTCCAAAAAAAATCACTTTAGGAGAAAATTGTATTATTCATTTGAAATTTGTAAATCATGAAAAAAATAATGAAGTTATAAAATATATTTTGAAAGTAATGGACCCTAATGGAAAAACTATCCTGAATATTAATAGAAACATGATTTTAGGTGGTAGCAGTGAAAATAATTTTGTCAGAGAATTGTATTATAATGTGGAAATAGGTAATCATTTTTTACCAGGAAAATATATTGTTGATTTTTATTTATATTGTAAAGGAATAAAAGTAGAATCAATAACAAAAGATATTGACTATTTTAATGTAGAAAAATTATCTTATTTTACAGATGGTAAGTATACATACATTGTTAATGAATCTATTGAAGAAACAGAGTTTTATGTTTTTGATATTGATAATGAAAAAAAATACTTTAAAATCAAAGGAAATGATTCTATTGTTTTGAAGGAAAAGTTTAATTATATACAATATGCTAATTCTAAGGTGGATGTAATTAAAGAGCAATCTAAGCGTTTGTATTATAAAAATCCAGAATATAGATTGATTGAAAATAGATTGGTGAATATAGTAAATAATAAAGAATATGAATTGACAGATAAAGAAAAAAAATATTATGTTGGTGTTGGTGTAATTATAGATTTTGTTCCTATAGAATTTAACAAATTTATAAGGAAAAATATATTTTTGATTTTAAATGAAAGAACTTTAATATGAAAAAATATTTTTGGAAATTAAATAAAATTTACAGTAATGAAACGTTTGACAGCTTAATAAAAGAACTATCAAATATTAAAATATCAAATCAAAACATAAAGGAATATAATAGGCTTATTTTAAAATATTTTACTTTTTGTAATATGCAATTGATGATTTGTGAAAACAGTAAAATGTATTTAAATTACAAAAATAAATTGATAGATATTTATAATAAAGTAAATAATATAAAAAAAGAAAGTGAATCTAAAAAGAACTATAATTATAATGAAAATTATTTTTGTAATTATAGAAATAAAAAAATAAAATTTAATGATTCTACATTTTCTTTGATGATGAATAATAAGAATAGAGAAATTAGAGAAATTGTATATAAAACATATTTAAACAATATTTATATTAACAAAAGTAATTTAGAAAGACAATTAATTAAAAATAAAAATAATATTATTATGACTGATAACGATAATAAATTAATTAAAATAATTGTTAAAGATTTGGATCGAACAAAGCCATTATTCAATAAGTATATAAACATAAAAGCGAATATTCTGAAAATAAAACATATTACATTTTATGATTTATATAAATCGATAGATAATAAAAAATATTATTTTAATATGAATGATATCTGTGACTCATTAAATTTGATATTTAATAAGCAGCAGTTAAAAGAAATTACAAAAAATAATTTGTTGGATTTATATCCTAGAAAAAATAAAAGGAATGGATATTTGACAATAAGTCATTATGATTTAGAACCTCATATTTTAATAAATTACAATAATTCATTCAAGGATATGCTTATGGTATGTCATGAACTTGGACATTATATTGTGTATAAGGAAAGGCAAAAAAATTGTACATATGATGAACTTAATCATTTTGATGATTTGGAAATACCATCTACTGTTAATGAATTGTTATATATGTATAGTAAATTAAAAAATAAAAATCATATAGTGATTATTTCAAATATTTTGGATAGTTTGCTTAATGATTTTTATAGATATGGAATTTATTCTATTTTTGAAAATAGGATTTGCAATGATATCAAATATAAAGAAAAGGATAATTCTTTTTCAGATGTTTATTTAAAGTTATTGAAATTTTATTATCCTAGTATATATATTCTAGAAGAACAAAAATATGAATACTTAAAACTAAAACAATTATATAGAAAAAATTATTGTTTAAAATATCCGATTGCTGTTATTATATCATATTTAATAATATATAAAATGGTAACAGAGGAAAATTATATAAATAAATACAAAGATTTTATTTATTCTAATATTGATTTTAGTTATGAAAATATAAAAAAAAATTTAGATATTGATATATTTTCGGTCGAAGTTCATAACTTTTTTGTTGAAAAAGTAAATGAATTAATAAATGAATTACAATTTTTATTAAGGGAGGAAAAAAATGATAATTGATGCGCATGTTCACATAGGAGAAAAAACTTGGTGTAAAAAAATAATAGAAACTTCTGAATTCAGAAATTTATATAGAATATATTCATGTATTGATCCAGAAGTTATTTCTGAAACAAATGTGTTTTTGAATGATGTAGATAAGTATTTTGCAATTCCACTATTTTTTTGCGAATCAAATATAGAAGAAGCTAATAATGAATTGATGTCAAGAATAGGCGATGATGAAAAAGCTATTCCAATTTTGTTATTACCAAAAAGTAATAATGAATTAGAAAAGACAGTATTGGAATTAAAATACAACATTTTAAAAGAGCATTTTACATTGCATAGTCCTGAGACTTATTTGGAAAGAGCTGATTTATACGAGTATCTTTCTGAAACAAATGGTTATTTGCTTTTACATACTTTTACAAAAGATATTATTACTCATGTAAAAAAATTGAGATTAAATTTTCCAAATATGAAAATTATTATTGCACATTTAGGACGTGATCCAAAACAAACATTAGAATTTACAAAAAATGTTATTGATACCTTTTATAATGATAAAAAAATATATATGGATGTTTCAACTATAACAAAAACATATTTAATTAATTATGCTGTCAAAAAAATTGGCAGTTCTAGAGTTTTATATGGTTCTGATTTTCCTTTTTCAGTAGAAAAAGGAAAAAGAACACAGAATTTTACTGAAAATATTATTAGAGCAAATTTAACTTCTTATGAATGTGATGATTTACTTTTTAAAACTGCCAGTAACGTTATAAATGAAAGCAAAGTTTTAAAATTAACTAAGTAATTATTGTATTAGAAATAAATATATGTTAAACTATATATAGTTAAATGTAGTGACTAGGATATGATTATAAAGATTTTTATATTAGCGAGACTGTAATTGGTGAAAGACAGTTTATAAATTGTTATAATTACTACCTATGAACTGGACTTGAAAAAGAATCACGGCATAGCCGTTATCTAAATTAAGAATAATAGGATGGTACCATGTTTTAATCACTCCTATGGTGCTATTTTTTGTTATAAATTATTTCATGTTAAAAGAAAGGAGAAATAGACATGATAAATATTAAGGAAAATGAAGATTTAAGTAAGTTAAATCACTCATGTGCACATTTACTTGCACAAGCTGTTAAGCATTTATATCCAAATGCTAAATTTTGGGTAGGACCAGTAATTGAAGAAGGATTCTACTACGACATAGATTTAGGCAATGAAGTTATCAAGGAAGAAGATTTACCTAAAATAGAAAAAGAAATGAAAAAATTATCTAAAGATGGCAAAAGAATAGTTAGACATGAAATTAGTAAAGATGAAGCTTTAGAAATGTTTCATGATGATCCATATAAAATAGACTTAATTAGTAGAATGGATGAAAATGAACAAGTTATATCTTGTTATACTCAAGGAGATTTTACTGATCTTTGCCGTGGGCCCCATGTTGCTACTACCAAAGAATTAAAATACTTTAAGTTATTAAAGGTAAGTGGAGCTTATTGGAAGGGGGATGCCAATAATAAGATGCTTCAGAGAATATATGGAATATGTTTTAGAAGTGAAGAAGAACTAAATGAACATTTAAATTTTCTTGAAGAAGCAAAAAAGAGAGACCATAAAAAGTTAGGCAAAGAGTTAGAGTTATTTATGATAAGTGAATATGGTCCTGGTTTTCCTTTCTTTTTACCTAAAGGTATGATTATTCGCAAAGAATTAGAAAACTTCTGGTATCAAGAACATACTAAAGAAGGCTATGAATTTATAAAAACTCCTATTATGTTAAATAAGGAGTTATGGGAATTATCTGGACATTGGTATAATTATAGAGAGAATATGTATACTAGTGAAATAGATGATAAAACATTTGCTATTAAGCCAATGAATTGTCCTGGTGGTATGTTAGTATATAAAAATTCCTTACATTCTTATAAAGGTTTACCTCTTAGAATAGGAGAACTAGGGCAAGTACATAGACATGAAGCTAGTGGAGCTTTAAATGGTTTGTTTAGAGTTAGAACATTTACTCAAGATGATGCTCATATATTTATGCGAGAAGATCAAATAGAGGAAGAAGTAATTAGATTAATTAATTTTATAGATAGAATGTATGCTGTATTTAATTTAAGTTATGATATCGAATTATCGACAAGACCAGAAGAAAAATATATAGGTGATTTAAATATTTGGAATAAATCAGAAAAGGCCCTTGAAGATGCTTGCCATAAAGCAGGACATGACTGTAAAATAAATCCGGGAGATGGAGCCTTCTACGGACCTAAACTAGATTTTCATATAAGAGATTCTTTAGGAAGAGTATGGCAATGTGGAACAATACAACTAGATATGAATTTACCAGAAAGATTTGATTTAACTTATGTAGATAAAGATGGTTCTAAAAAGAGACCAGTAATGCTTCATAGAGTTATATATGGTTCAATAGAAAGATTTATTGGTATTTTAATTGAACATTATGCTGGAGCCTTCCCTCTATGGCTTAGTCCTGTTCAAATTAATGTTATTCCAGTAAATAATGAATATCATTTAGAATATGCTAACAAAGTAGTAGAAGAACTTAGAGATAAAGGCTTTAGAGTAGAATTAGATGCTAGAGAAGAAAAGATGGGATATAAGATTAGAGAATCACAAGCTCAGAAAATTCCGTTAACTTTAATTATTGGTGATCAAGAAAAAAATGATAATACTGTTAGTTATAGAAAGTTTGGTAGTCAAACAACTATTACTAAAAAGATTTTTGAATTTATAAGTGAATTAGATGACTGCTTGAAATTTAAAAAAAATAATTTATAATTTGCTTGAGGAGATGATAAAATGGAATTGAATATAAGAAAAGCAGTAGATTCTGATGCTAAAAGTATTGCAATGATTAATGTTAGTAGTTGGCAAAAAACATATAAAGATATTTTTCCCTCTGATTTTTTAAATGGCTTGTCTGACAAAAAAAATTTAGATAATCTCATAATCCGTATGGGAGAGAATATTAAAAGTAATAATAGCTATTTGGTTGCAGAATTTAATAATCAAATTGTTGGTTTCTGTAAAATAGGTCAATCTACAAAAGAAAAATATAAAAATTGTGGTGAAATTATGGCATTATATGTTAAAAATGAGGTAATAAAAAAAGGAATTGGGAAACAATTATTTTTAGAAGCTAACAAACTATTAAAAGAGGTTTATGAGTATAATGTAGTAAGTTGCATAAAAGAAAATAATTCAAATGAATTTTATAAAAAGGTTGGATGTAAATTTCTTGAAGAATGTGATTTTAATTTAAAAAATACTATTTATAAAGAAAATTTGTATAAATGTCCATAATTATGGATCTAAGTTTGGATTTAAAGTTAAAAAAACAGTATAAAGTATTGTTAATAATATTTAAAAGAGATAATAAAAGTATTGTCTCTTTTTCTTATACTCTACTGTGAATTGTTATGAGAAAGACTCTCTTTAGGAGGCTTACTCATACCCTGGAAGACTTATTTTATATAAGGCTGAAAGGGCAATAAATATATAAATATAATAAATTAACTAGATTTTTATTATAAAATTTGATAAAATAAAGAAGTAGGATGTGAAGTATATGTATTTAAAAGAAATAAAAGCATATGGATTTAAGTCTTTTGCAGATAAAACTTCGATTGAATTTGGTAAAAATATAAATGGTATAGTAGGACCTAATGGATCAGGAAAATCTAATATAGTAGATGCTGTAAGATGGGTACTAGGAGAACAATCTATGAAGAGTCTTAGAGGGGATAATTCATTAGATGTAATATTCTCTGGTAGTGATAGTAGAAGAGCTCTTAATAGTGCTTCAGTTACTTTAGTATTTGATAATACTGATAGGAGTCTTCCTATTGATTTTAATGAAGTATCAATAAAGAGAATGGCTTTTCGAACAGGAGAAAATGAATATTATATTAATAATGAAAGAGTAAGATTAAAAGATATAACTGAACTTTTAACTGATAGTGGTACTGCTAAAGAGAGTTTTAATATTATCAGTCAGGGTAAGATAGATGAAATATTATCTAATAAGCCAGAAGATCGAAGAATAATATTTGAAGAAGCAGCAGGAGTACTAAAATACAAGAGAAGAAAAGAAGAAGCAATTAGAAAATTAGATAAGACTAATCAGAATCTTAATAGGGTTAATGATATTATTAATGAATTAAATAGTAATATTATACCACTAGAAGAAGCTAGTAAGAAGGCTAAGAAATATATTGAATATAAAGATAGGTTATCTAATATTGAAGTAGCAGTTATTGCTAAAGAGATTAAAGACTTAAACTTTGAATATCAAGAAGGTAAGAAAAGAATAGAAGAGTTAGAAAATGAAATTACTAAAGTGTCTACTGATAGTAGTACTTATGATATTGATATACTTAAATATAAAGATAAGTTAAAAGAAGTAAGAGATAATATTAATAAGAGTCAAGTATTATTAATAGATTTATCTAAGAAAGAAGAGAAGATTACTTCGGATATTAGATTATTACAAGAGAGAAATAAATATAGGGGTGAGGAATCTCTTATTAGTAATAATATTATTACTTTAAAAGAAGATATTCTTAGTATTAGGAATAAACTTACTAATTATAATAATGATATTGAAGTATTAGATAATAAGATTAGTAATATTAATAATAATATTAATGAATATAAAAGTAAGATAGATAATTTAATAGTTAGAAAGAATAATATTAATAATAATATTGTTAAGAATAATAGAGATATTGATAGTAGTACTTATAAAATTGATTATTTAGAGAATAATCTTAATAATAATTTATCAGTACCTAAACAGATTAAGAGTATTTTAGATAATCCTAAGTTTAATGGTATTCATAATGTTATATCTTCTTTAATTGAAGTACCTTCTAAATATAGTGTATGTATTAATACTGCTCTTGGAGGAGCATCTTCTTACTTAGTTGTAGATACTCCGAATACTGCTAAAGAATTAATATATTACTTAAAGAATAATAATTTAGGTAGGGCTACTTTTTATCCATTATCAGTTATTACTGGTAGATATATTGATGATAATACGATTAATAGTATTAGTAATGAAGATGGTTATATAGGTATAGCAGCTGATTTAGTTAGTTATGATAATAAATATAGTAATATTATTAGTAATGTTTTAGGTAATATTATTGTAGTGGATTCTATTGAGATGGCTAATATTATTAGTAGTAAAATTAATAAGAGATATAAGATTGTTACTTTAGATGGACAAGTTATTAATGTGGGAGGCTCTTTAACTGGTGGTAGTCAGGTAAAGAGTGTTAGTTCAATATCTATTAAATATGAAATAGAAGAAGAAGAGAAGAAAAAAGATATTCTTAGTAGTAAGAATAAGGAATTACTTAGAGAAGTTGATAATATTGATAAAGAGATTAATTCTTTAAATAGTTCTTTATATAAATATAAAGAAGAGAGAGTTGAATATTTTAGTAAGAAAGAGGCTATTACTAGTGGTATTACTAGTAGTACTAATATATTAGAAGAAAAAGAGAAAGAGCTTAGGGATTTGACTAATATATCTAATAATGAGAGCGAGGAAGATAATCTTATTAATTCTTTATATAAGGTTAAGGAAGAGATATCTAATTTGAGTAAGAATATTGCTTTACTTAAAGAAAGTGAGAATAAATATAATGATAGTATTAATGAGTTAGAGGAGACTAGAAGTCATAGTAATAGTCTTACTAGTAAGAAAGAGAGAGAACTTAATAATCTTAATATTATGACTAATAGGATTGATGTTAAGTTAGATAGTTTATTGGAGAATCTTACTAATGATTATAATATGACTTATGAGTTTGCTAATGAGAATTATAAGTTAGATATGGATATTGATACTGCTAAAAGGGAAGTTCTTAAGTTAAAAGATAATATTAGTATTCTTGGTAATGTTAATTTGGATGCTCCTGAAGAGTATGAGAAGGCTAAAGAGAGATTTGATTTTTTAAATGGTCAGAAGGAAGATTTAGTTAATGCTGAGAATACTTTATATGATATCATTAAAGAGATGGATATGGTTATGAAAGATAAGTTCTTAGATACTTTTGAGAAGGTTAAGGTTGAATTTAAGAATGTTTATAGGGAGTTATTTAAGGGTGGTAAGGCTGAGTTATCACTTACTGATCCTGATAATATATTAGAGACTGGTATTGAGATTAAGGCTGAACCTCCTGGTAAGAAACTACAGAGTATTAGTTTATTATCTGGTGGAGAGAAGACTTTTACTGCTATTTCGTTATTATTTGCTATACTAAATATTAGACCGGTACCTTTTTGTTTATTTGATGAGGTAGAGGCAGCACTAGATGATGCTAATGTTGAGGCTTTTGGTAAATACTTAGATAAGTATAGGGATAATACTCAGTTTATTATTATTACTCATAAGAAGAAGACAATGGAGTATGCGGATATTTTATATGGTATTACAATGGAAGAGTCTGGTGTTAGTAAGATTGTATCTGTTAAGTTAGAAGATATTAAGAAAGATTAGGTTCTTTCTTTTTTTCACTATAAGCCTAACTTTGTTAGTCTTATTAGTGTTAGATTAAGCCTAATCTTTAGTCTTAATCTAAGATATCTACATATTTATTATATATAAGAGGAGGTTATTTGATAGTTGACTTACTTTGGTATGTATGTTATATTATATTTACTTTTTGAGGGGGATTATATAATGAATGATATTGATAAGATTAAATTAGATGTTATTAATAATAAATTAGAATATGATGAATTATTAGAGTTATATATTAAATATTTAATAGTTAGACAAAGTATAATGAATAAAATTCCTAGTTATAGAAAAGATTATAAATATTATGTAAATGATAGATTAGGAAACTGCTACGCATATGCTTTTAGATTTGATTTACCTGATTATTTTGATATAGCTTTTAGAGAAGTACATAATAATGGTTTTTATTTTAATCCGGGATGTTTTAGTGGTATTAAAAAAATTAATACTAGAGATAAATTACTTGAGGCTTTATATAATGATTTAGATGTTTTAAATATTAAATATAACGATAAATTAGATAATGATCATTTATATAAAGTAGCAGTATTTCAAGAAATATTACCGGAACCTGATTTTCATTTTAGTAGATTAAATGGTAATGGTTTATGGTCTTGTAAAAATGGAATTGGTGGGGAAATAGAAAAGGGTAATAAACCAGTAGCGGGTTTTGCTTATAAGTTAATTAAAGTATTAGATATTAATAAATAGAAAATAGTAAAATAATTAAATTTTTACTATTTTTTGGTTGACATTGGTTTTATTTTGTAATACAATTAATAGGCTTAAAGAAAGAGCAGAAGGGATATGATAAAATGAAAGATAATAATTTAATGAAATATAAGGAAATGAAAAGGAGGTTAATGGCTTTGGTGTTAGCTTCTAGTATAGGAATAACTTCATTCGGATTAGCAGGATGTGGTAAACGAAAGATAGAAACACAAGGAGAAACAAATGGATATTATGATGTGTTTGAAAGGGATAATAATTTGAAAGTATATTTTACTGATGAATGGTTTTGTGATGTTTGGGCTGAGGATTATGATAACAACAAATTAAGTGGTATTGTGTTCGAACTAAGAGATGGTAAGAATAATTTAGTGGATCAATGGACTAGTTCTAATGAGCCACATAGAATAAAAGGGCTAGATAAAGGAAAATATATATTAACAGAAATTAATGTAGTAGGAGACTATATGACTGCTAATAATAATTATACCTATGAAATAGAAGCTGGCATTAATAAATATGATGTATTAGCTATTAAACATATTAAGAAAGGTAATGTTATTAATCAAAGAACTTCAAATGTTTTAACTACTGGTAAGAAAGAATATATAAATGATGAATTATTTGTATTAAAATTAAGAGATTGTTATGTAAATAGAATGAATAATAAAGATTTTATTGTAGATGATAATAATAAAAATATAGATGTAGATAGTATACCTAAATATCTTTTATTAAAGGGTAGTACTGAAGATAAAGTAGAAAATGTTTCATGTGGTTCTATACAATATAGTTTTAGAGATGCTGTAACTATTAGTGATAGTGATGTATCTGCAAGTAGTGTGTCAGTTGTCTGCAACAAAGATGGTAGTTATCAGACAATACTTTATCGTACTTCTTTAGGTATAATGGGTGCTATTTATAATGATGATATTTTTATGGTTCCTTTAGATAATTTATCTAAACAAGAAATAAATGAGTTAATAGAACAATATAAAGATAATGATACTATTATGGATATATTATCTTTAGAAGGATATCATTATGATGATAGTTATACTTTAAATAAAACAAAAGCATTAAAATTAAATTAAAATACTTGAATATCTATTTGATTTATGATATTATTTATGGTGCAAGTAAAAGAATTGATTTGTAAAAAGACTAGAGAGGGGGACCACTATAAACAAGAGAAAATTAATAAAAGTTAATCATTTGTTAACTGACACTTTTGTATGTGTTTTTGTGGGTCGAAAATCTAATCTAAGTATAATAAATAATAATATAGATAAAGGTTATGAAATAACTAGTAGTAATACTAGTTTTTCATAGTCTTTTTTGCATGGAGAAATAATTATGAATAAAGATAAAAGATTTATGTTATTTGGAGTAATACTTTTATTAATGTCTTTAGTAGGTTCATTAGGTACTTATGCTTGGTTTACATGGAAAAGTACTAGTAATACATTCCTTACCATGACTATAGGTAAACTAGCAGATGTAATATTTACTAGTGGTAATAACATATCTACTAGTACATTATCACCAGTATATAATTATACCGATGGAGAAGTAACAACATTTAGTATTAATAATAAAGATACAACAGGAACTACTGTTGATTATGCTGTTAAATTAAATATAACCAGTATAGCTACTGAACTAAAAAATATTAGTTTAAAATATGTTCTTTTAAAGAATAATACTATAGTACAAGAAGGAGATATTAGTAGTAGTTATTTATATAATGATGGAATATGGTGGACAATGACACCAGTTGGTTTTACTAATTCAGATTTTAAAGAACCTACCTGTATGCTGTATATGAGTAATAGATCTGAATTAAATCCAGCATCTGTTGAATATGAATGGGGTATTCGTCCAGTTATATCATTAAAGAGTAGTGTAATAATTAGTGGTGATGGTACTATAAATAATCCATTTACAGTAGATTAGGAAGATACTAATTATCTTTCTTTTTATTTGGAATTATCTTAGTTAGAAAGTATTTCACTTTTGAATATGATATCTTATTATTGTTTATTCCTAGACTATAGAATAGGCTAGAAATGACATGAAAATACCTTGGATTTTCATGAAAGGTAGTATTATTTTAATAAATTTACATAGAATAGAGAGGAAATATTTAAAAAATACTTGACTAATATTTTTAAAAATGATATATTATTGTTGCTGGTATTTTTAGGTTTTGTCATGGACAAAACTTATATTAAATATAAAAAATGAAACACCAGGATATGTGTAAGAAAGGAGTGAGAAAATGCCTACAATTAACCAATTAACTAAGAAACCTAGAAGTAAGAAAGTAAGAAAGAGTAAATCTCCAGTATTATTAGTAGGAAAAAATAGTATTCAAAAGAAACAAACTGTACAAGTATCACCTCAAAAAAGAGGAGTATGTACAAGAGTTGGTACTACAACACCTAAGAAACCAAACTCAGCATTAAGAAAATATGCCAGAGTTAGATTATCTAATGGTATGGAAGTTACTTGTTATATTCCAGGAATTGGACATAATTTACAAGAGCACAGCGTTGTTTTAATTAGAGGTGGTAGAGTAAAAGACTTAATCGGTGTTAGATATCACATCATTAGAGGTACTTTAGATACTGCTGGAGTTCAAAATAGAAAACAAGGTAGAAGTAAATATGGTGCTAAAAGAGAAAAGAAATAATTAAATAATAAATAATATTAATGGAAGGAGGATTTAGACTATGAGAAAGAGAAGAGCAACTAAAAGAGATGTATTAGCAGATCCTATATACAATTCTAAAGTAGTTACTAAATTAGTTAACCACATTATGAAAGATGGTAAAAAAGGTACTGCACAAAACATTATATATGATGCTTTTGATATAGTTAAAGAAAAGACTGGCGAAGAGGCTATGGTAGTATTTGAAAAGGCTATGAATAATATTAAACCTGCTCTTGAAGTTAAATCAAGAAGAGTTGGTGGAGCTAACTACCAAGTACCAGTTGAAGTTAAACCTGATAGAGCTCAAGCTTTAGCATTTAGATGGCTAGCTCAATATGCAAGACTTAGAAATGGTCATTCTATGGCTGAAAATCTTGCTAATGAAATTATTGATGCCTCAAATGGAACTGGTGCATCAGTTAAGAAGAAAGAAGATACACATAAGATGGCAGAAGCTAATAAAGCATTTGCTCATTATAGATGGTAATTATTACTGTAATTTAGTAATTATTTAAGGAGATTAATAAATGAATGAAAATGATTCTAAAGATATAACATTTGTTTATAGCAATAATGATTTAAGTTACTATAATATTAGATTTGCTTTCGATAAATTACTTGGCCCACTTGCTACTGCTAGTGAGTATGAAGAATTTGGCAATAAGAGAGAAGAATATTCTGATATTTTGAAAATCGTAGCTAAATGGTCTTGTGAGTATGAAGATAAAAAAACTTTGATATATATTGATTATAAAGAGATTTTATCTGTATACTATAAGGTAGAAGAGTTAAATGATGACTTACTTGCTAATTCAAAAAGTGAAATTTCTGATGAAATAGTAATTTGGCTGTGGGAAATAATGGTATTAAGAAAGAAGCAGATTGATAATTATAATAATGGGAAATAATTACTAATAAACGTGATTATTAGTTGAAGTTTTATAATGTGATTTAGCATTATAGTAGATATGAAGAAAATATTGATTGTGCATTTTAAAGTATAAATAGAGAGGAAAAATAGTATGGAATACAATGAACTAGAAAGAATATTGTTGTATTTGTCTAATTCATTAAATGAAAGTAATGATACTATCTTTAAAGAAAAGGTAAGTTATTTTAAAAGTGAATTGGAAAGATTAAAATATAATATTCCTTCTATTGAAGAGATTGAGAAATTGCATAAACTTGAGATTGAATTAGAAACAAAATATGATTTACTTTTGGAATTAAACAATTATTTTGATCCTATATACATAAAATTGCTAGATGATATACACAAAAGGAAAGTTAATGAAATTAGGAATCAAAATAGATTGAAAAGAGAGGAGAAAATAAATGGAAAATTTTGATGCTGATAAAATTAAAGATATGGAATATGATCCTAGTAGGGGTAGATATGTTGCAAAAGATGGAAGAGAATTTAAATCAACCCCTTATTCTAATGGTACTGGCTATAAGTATGATTATTATGGTAGTACCACGTATAAGAATGCCAAACACAATTCTACACACGTAAAGTCTGATTTAAACGAAAACTGGACAAGAACTGATAATAATAGAGATGATAATACAAGTAATAGCAGTAAGGGTAGTGGATGTTACTTGACTACTGCTTGCATGAAACATTATTTAAATAATTTTGACGATAATTGTTATGAACTTTCTGTACTTAGATGGTTCAGAGATAATTTTGTTTCTAATGAAGATATAGAACATTATTATAATACTGCACCTTATATAGTTGAAGGTATAGAAAAAGAAGATAACAAAGATATTGTTTATGATTATATTTATGATAATGTAGTAGATTATTGTGTTAATGCTATTGAAAATGGAAATTATATAGAAGCATATAAGAGGTATAAAGATAGTATTATTAATCTTGAACAATTATATGCAAGAAAAGAATTAGGTAAAAGACTTATTAAAACTTTAAATTAATAATTACTAATAAATTAAATAATAAATGAAAGGAAAATGAATTATGGCTCGTGAAATAAGCTTAGAACATACAAGGAATATTGGAATCATGGCCCATATTGATGCAGGTAAAACTACTTGTACTGAAAGAATATTGTTCCATACTCATAAGATACATAAAATCGGTGAAACACACGATGGTGCATCACAAATGGACTGGATGGAACAAGAGCAAGAGAGAGGTATTACTATTACTAGTGCTGCTACTACTGCATTCTGGAAGGGTTATAGATTTAATATAATTGATACTCCAGGACACGTTGACTTTACTATTGAAGTTCAAAGAAGTCTTAGAGTACTTGATGGTGCTGTTTTACTTATTGATGCTCAAGCAGGTGTTGAACCTCAAAGTGAAACAGTATGGAGACAAGCAAATGAATATGGTGTACCTAGAATTATCTTTGCTAATAAGATGGATAAAATGGGAGCTGATTTCTATTTTAGTTTAGGTACTATTAAAGATAGATTAGGAGCAAATACTGCTGCTATGGAACTTCCTATTGGAGCTGAATCTGATTTTAATGGTGTAATTGATCTAGTTACTATGAAAGCATATCACTTTGATGGTAAACAAGCTGAAGATTATACTGAAATTGAGATTCCTGAAGATATGAAGGATAAAGCAGTTGAATATAGAAATATATTAATTGAGGCTGCTGCTGATTTTGATGAAGATTTAATGATGAAATATTTAGATGGTGAAGAAATAGGTGTTAGTGAACTTAAGAAAGCTATCAGAAAGGGTGTATTAAAAGCAGAATTCTTCCCTGTTATGTGTGGAACTGCTTTAGGTAATATGGGTATTAAGTTACTACTTGATGCTGTTGTTGATTATTTACCTGCTCCTACTGATGTTGAAGCTATTGAGTGTACTGATATGAAAGGAAATGTAGTACTTAGACATCCATCTGATTCTGAACCATTTACTGCATTAGCATTTAAGATTGCTACTGATCCATTCGTAGGAAGACTTACTTTCTTTAGAGTATATTCTGGTACTTTAAAGAGTGGTTCTTATGTACTTAACTCTACTAAAGATGTTAAGGAAAGAATTGGTAGAATACTACTAATGCATGCTAATCATAGAGAAGAGATTCCAGAAATATATGCTGGTGAAATTGGAGCTGCTGTAGGTCTTAAGAATACTACAACTGCTGATACTCTATGTGATGAGAAGAAACCTGTTATCATGAAAGGTATGGAATTCCCTGAACCAGTTATTACTCAGGCTGTTGAACCTAAAACTAAAGCAGACCAAGAAAAGATGGGTATTGCCCTTCAAAAACTTGCTGAAGAAGATCCAACATTTAGAATGCATACTGATCCTGAAACTGGTCAAACTACTATCTCTGGTATGGGTGAGTTACACCTTGATATTATCGTAGATAGAATGAGAAGAGAATTTAATGTTGAAGCTACTGTTGGTGCTCCAATGGTTGCTTATAGAGAAACTATTACACAAACTGGTGAGTGTGAAGGTAAACATATTAAACAATCTGGTGGACGTGGACAATATGGACATGTTTGGATTAGATTTGAACCAAATCCTGAGAAAGGTTATGAATTTGTTGATAACATCGTTGGTGGTGTTGTTCCTCGTGAATACATCTCAGTTATCGATAAAGGATTACAAGATGCTATGCAAACTGGTATTCTAGCAGGATACCCTATGGTAGATGTTAAGGCTACATTATTTGATGGTTCATACCATGATGTAGACTCATCTGAAATGGCATTTAAGATTGCAGCATCACTTGCTTTAAAAGAAGCTAAAAACAAATGTAAACCTGTACTACTTGAACCAATAATGAAAGTAGTAGTTACTGCTCCAGATGAATATACTGGTGCTGTAATTGGTGACTTAACTGCAAGACGTGGTAAACCACAAGGACAAGAATCAAGAGGAAATGCTATTGCATTTACTGCAATGGTACCACTTGCTGAAATGTTTGGTTATGCTACTAGTTTAAGAAGTTCTACTCAAGGTAGAGGTAACTATGTAATGGAACTTGACCATTATGAAGAAGTTCCAAAATCAATTGCTGATGAAATCATCAAAAAAAATGGTGGAAATTAGTAAAAACACTTGAAAAAATACAATAATATGATAAAATATATATTGTAATATTAAAGAAAGAGAGGAAATTAAAATGGCAAAAGCTAAATTTGATCGTTCAAAACCACACGTTAACATTGGTACAATTGGCCACGTTGACCATGGTAAAACAACATTAACTGCCGCTATTACAAAAGTTTTAGCTGCTAAAGGTGGAGCTGAATTTATGGATTATGCAAATATCGATAAAGCTCCAGAAGAAAGAGAAAGAGGTATTACAATCAACACTGCACACGTTGAATACCAAACTGATAAGAGACACTATGCTCACGTTGACTGTCCAGGACACGCAGACTATGTTAAAAACATGATTACTGGTGCTGCTCAAATGGATGGAGCAATCCTAGTTATTGCTGCAACTGATGGTCCTATGGCTCAAACAAGAGAGCACATCTTACTTGCTAGACAAGTTGGTGTACCTAGAATGGTTGTATTCTTAAATAAATGTGATATGGTTGATGATGAAGAATTATTAGACCTAGTTGAAATGGAAGTAAGAGAATTACTTACTGAATATGGATTTGATGGAGACAATACTCCAATCATTAGAGGTTCTGCTCTTAAAGCTCTTGAAGGAGATCCTAAGTATGTTAAGGCTATTGAAGACTTAATGGATGCTGTTGATGAATGGATTCCAACTCCTGAAAGAGATAATGACAAACCATTCTTAATGTCAATTGAAGACGTATTTACTATTACTGGTAGAGGAACAGTTGTTACTGGTAGAGTTGAAAGAGGACAATTAAAACTTAATGATGAAGTTGAAATCGTTGGTTTAAAAGATACTAAGAAAACAGTTGTTACTGGTATTGAAATGTTTAGAAAACAACTTGACTATGCTGAAGCTGGAGATAATGCTGGTGTATTATTAAGAGGAATTGATAGAAGTGAAGTTGAAAGAGGACAAGTTCTTGCTAAACCTGGAACAGTTCATCCACATAAAAAATTCAAAGCACAAGTTTATGTACTTTCTAAAGAAGAAGGTGGAAGACATACTCCATTCTTTACAAACTATAGACCTCAATTCTATTTCAGAACTACTGACGTTACTGGTGTAGTTACATTACCAGAAGGTACTGAAATGGTTATGCCTGGTGACAATGTTACTATGACAGTTGAATTAATTGCTCCAATCGCAGTTGAAAATGGTACTAAATTCTCTATTAGAGAAGGTGGACACACTGTTGGTGCTGGATCAGTTACTGAAATTATTGAATAATTAAATTAAAGATACTCATTTGAGTGTCTTTTTTCTATAAAATTTAGTTGATAATAAAATAATAAAAATTGTGTATAATATTAATGCAAATGATAATTTGCCAATTTTATGCAATGGTATTTACTTTTGGCATAAAATATAGTATATTATTATTGCATTTGATGCATGCACTAATAAGAAAATGTTTCTCGCTTCCAGGTGGCTTGCGAGTAATAAGTAATCCTGGTCGACAATGTTTCTCGCTTACGGGTGGTGCGAGTAATAAGTAATCCCGAGCGAAAATGTTTGAAAACTCTTACTTTTTAAGTAGAGTTTTCTTTTAATTTATGATAGTTTTAAGGAGTTAATGAAGCTTAATACAAGGGGAATAAAGGTATTTTTTACTGATATAGATAAAATGAAAGAGCAGATGTTAGAAGAATTAAAAGTTTCTAGTAAATAGTTATAAGTTTTATTTTTTAGATAGTAGTGAAAAGAAATTATATTACTGCTCGTTTAAGACGTTTGGAACAGGATATTTAATATCATTATCCTTAGTGATACTAGTTCTTTTCTTTCTTTTAGATATTCACTGTGAATATAATAGATATGGATGATATTCATTTCTAGACTATAGGCTAGAAATGACATGAAATGACCTTGGCATTTCATGAATTGATTTATCTGGATATATTGATGGGGGTAGATAATACTCATGGTGGTAGTTTTTATTTAGTAGATAGTACTGGATATGTGATTAAAGATTTAATTTTTGAATTACTTGAAGGTGATATTAATGGAAGGTATTTTAGTAAGAATATTTTATTTAGATTTGAAGATGATACTATACTTGATGTTATGACTAATTTAACGGGAGATATTAATACTTCTAATATAGAATTAAAAGATGTTACTTTACTTATGAAGAAGATACATGAATAAGGAGTACTTTAATGGTACTTTTTTTCTTTACTTTAATTGTTATATTTGATATAATTAGTAAGAAATGAGGCGTATTATGAAAGTTAAATATACATTATTACATAAAGATAAAGATACTAAGGCTAGATATGGAACATTAGAGACTAACTATGGTAAGTTTGAGACTCCGATGTTTATGCCAGTAGGTACTCAGGCTACTGTTAAGACTCTTGATCCAGAAGAAATTAAAGAGATAGGAGCAGGTGTTATATTATCTAATACTTATCATTTATGGCTTAGACCAGGAGAAGATATTGTTGCGAAAGCAGGAGGGCTTCATAAGTTTATGAATTATGATGGTCCTATTCTTACTGATTGTGGTGGTTTTCAGGTATTTAGTTTGGCTAAACCTAAGGATATTAGTGAAGAGGGAGTAGTATTTAAGAGTCATATTAATGGAGAGAGGTTATTCTTAACACCTGAGAAGAGTATTGAGATTCAAAATAAATTAGATAGTGATATTGCTATGAGTTTTGATGAATGTCCTCCATATCCTGTAACTCATGAATATATGAAGAATAGTGTTGAGAGAACTATTAGATGGGCTAAGAGAGGGAAGGCTGTTTTTAATAATCCTAATCAAAGTTTATTTGGTATTGTACAGGGAGGAGAATTTGAAGATTTAAGAGAATGGTCTTGTAAAGAGACGGTTAAATTAGGTTTTGATGGTTATTCTATTGGTGGTACTTCAGTAGGAGAAGATAAACCGACGATGTATAAGATGATTGAATATGGTATTAAATATTTACCAGAAGATAAACCTAGATATTTAATGGGAGTAGGAGAACCTACTGATTTATTTGAAGGGGTAGAAAGAGGAGTAGATATGTTTGATTGTGTACTTCCTACTCGTCTTGCTAGACATGGTCATGCTTTTACTAGAGATGGTAAGATTAATTTAAGGAATGCTAAGTATAAAGAAGATTTTACTCCAGTAGATGATAGTTGTGACTGCAAATGCTGTAAAAATTATACTAAGGCTTATATTAGACATCTTTTAGTAGCAGATGAGACTTTAGGTCAAAGACTTTTATCTATTCATAATTTAAGATTTTTAATTAGAATTATGGAAGAGATAAGAGAAGCTATTAAAGAAGATAGATTCTTAGAATTAAAAGAAGAATTTTATAATAATTATAAAAAGAAATAATATACTTATTAGAGGTGAAGGGTAAGATGAAGAAAATATTAAAGATTAATGGAATAAATTATTTGGTGTTAATATTTTTTGAGATGGTATTTGCTCTCATCTCTTTTGATATTTATTCTAAGGGTGAAGTACTTAGTATACTTATATATTCTTTATTTGTTTCTTTTGTTATGACTATTTTAATGACTATATGGAGTGAGAAGGTAAATAGAATATTTGGTTATATTATTTATTTTATTTTTTGTTTTTGGTTTGCTTTAGAGACGATATTTAAGGCTTTCTTACAGACTTTCTTTTCTTTAGATTGTTTTAAGTTATCTGATCAGGCTATGGGGTTTGCAGGAGAGACTATTAAGGTTATTGTTAGTAATATCCACTATTTGGTATTGTTCTTTTTACCTTTTATTTTACTTATTATTTTTAGAAGAAAAATAGATTTTGATATAAAGGGTAATAAGAAGTATTTATTTGGTTATATTATTCTTATTCCTTTATCTTTCTTATCTTATAGACTATATATTAATAGTACTAAGAATAGTAGTGATATTTCTTTATATGATTTATATTATAATACAAATAATATTCCTCTTAGTATTCAGAAGATGGGAGTATTATCTAGTACGGGGTTAGATATATATAGGAATATATTTGGGTTTGATGATAAGGTGATTGAAGTTAATTATGAAGAGAATGATGATAATGATGAATTATTTGTTTATGATAAGAATATTCTTGATTTGGATTTAGATAGTGATAAATTAAATAAGGATATTAAGAAATATATTAAAGATAATCCTGGTACTAGTAAGAATAAATATAGTGGGATGTTTGAAAATAAGAATCTTATTTTTGTGGTAGCGGAATCTTATAGTGAGATTGGAGTAGATGAAGAGAGAACTCCTACTTTATATAAGCTTATTCATAATGGGTTTATATTTAATAATTTTTATGTACCTTATTATTTATCGACAATTGGAGGAGAAGCTCAGTCTCTTACGGGGTTATATCCTAATTACTCAACTCTTACAAAGTGGAAGAGTGGAGAAAATAGTTTTCCATATGGACTAGCTACTGTATTTAAAGAAAAAGGATATAATACTTATGCTTATCATGCTCATAATGGTTATTTTCAGAATAGATATAAATATCTTAAGTCTTTAGGGTTTGATAATTTTAAGGCATGTAATATGGGACTTGATATTAACTGTGATATATGGCCAGAGAGTGATATTGAGATGATTAATACTAGTATTAATGATTATATTGATAGTGATAAACCTTTTATGACTTATTATATGACGGTATCAGGACATCTTGATTATGATAAAGAGAGTAATAGTATTGTTAGTAAGAATTGGGATATGGTTAAAGACTTAGATTATAGTGATAAGGCTAAGGCTTATCTTGCTACACAGATTGAACTTGATAGGGCGATGGAAAGTTTAATTAAGAAGTTAGATGATAAGGGTATTCTTAAGGATACGGTAATTGTTATGCTAGCGGATCATTATCCTTATGGGTTAGATTTAGATGAGATTAATGAATTATCTAGTTATAAGAGAGATGAGTTATTTGAGATTAATCATAATTCTCTTGTGATATATAATAGTGCAATGAAGAATGTTAATATTAGTAAGACTGGTATGCCTATTGATGTTTTACCTACGATATATAATTTATTTGATATTAGATATGATTCTAGATTATTTGCAGGTTCTGATCTTTTATCTAATAGTGATGGTATGGTTATTTTAGATAATTTATCTTGGATTACTGATAAAGGTAAATATAATAGTCTAAATAATAAACATAGTGATAATTTAGATAATAATTATATTAATAATATAAATAATATAATTCAGAATAAGATTATTTTTAGTAGGAATATGATTACTTATGATGGATATAGATATATAAAAGAGAAATAGTTTCTCTTTTTATTTTAAAAAAATTATTAAAATTTATTGTACAATCACATAAATTATAGTAAAATTATACTAGAAGAGGTAATAGATATGAATATAACCAAACTAATAAGAAAAATAATTACATCCACGGCACCAGAGAAAGAAGCTTTAGAAATATTAATCAAAAATCAATATAATTTAGAATCATTAGCAGACACTGATACTATAACAGAATTAATAACAAAAGATGTAGAACAAGATCCTAATAATTTAAATTATGTTCCGAATGAATTCCTAACAGATGAAATGATTGATTTTGCTTTATCAACTGAAAAGTATGTTTTTGATGGTAGAGAAGCAAGTTATAATTTAAGACACAACCCAAAAGTAATGCTATATGCTGTAAAACAAAATCCTAATAATTTAAATTATGTTTTAGGTAAAGCACTAACAGACGAAATAATTGATTTTGCTTTATCAACTGAAAAGTATGTTTTTGATGGTAGAGAAGCAAAATATATCTTAAAACAAAATCTGAAAGTAATGCTATATGCTGTAAAACAAAATCCTAATAATTTAAATTATGTTTTAGGTAAAGCACTAACAGACGAAATAATTGATTTTGCTTTATCAACTGAAAAGTATGTTTTTGATGGTAGAGAAGCAAAATATATCTTAAAACAAAATCTGAAAGTAATGCTATATGCTGTAAAACAAAATCCTAATAATTTAAATTATGTTTTAG
>ERZ857922.203-NODE-203-length-92867-cov-8.735918_pt1 | contig 92867 bp, 122 predicted proteins | sample MGYA00519579_ERZ857922 | MGnify/ENA primary metagenome ERZ857922 (study PRJEB31778, sample SAMEA3449375) | human gut metagenome | biome: human gut; feature: human-associated habitat; material: faeces | place: United Kingdom | collected 2010/2012 ... | reverse complement strand
TACAAACATGGGGAATTCTCTATCATGTATTTTCCGACAACAAATTTACGCGACCTCCAGAATGAAATAACTTGACATTTTTAATTTGATATGTAATATTTAAATTAAGCAATATTCTGCGTTTAACGTACTTCGTTAACGTTCTATGTTGTTTATGTATATAAGAGGTAGAGCCTAGTAGATACGCCAATATCTATTATTGAAGGCTCTATCTTTTTTTTGTTTACAAGAACTATATTAGAACGTCTGTTCGAATTTGTCAATATTATTTTCGAACATCTGTTCGTTTTTTCTGTTCTATGATTTATACTTTAGCACCTTTACTGTCCGATAAATGGGACTTTTAATCTCGCAAAAGGATTATATTTAATGTCCCTTTTGGTTTGTAATTAATTGGATCAACCTGTTCTTCTGAAAAACATCTTAACTGGTTGGCAAAATCGCCATATACTTTCGCTATTGTTTCAGCCTCTTTTAACATTTCAGAACAATCACAAAAATTCTTCTTCTCAAAACCAATATTACAATCTTCTTGTGTTAAATCCTGAACGGATACTAGAACTTTTGCATCCTTCCTTAGTACCTTTTGTGCTTCTTTCATTGTCATCATTACATATTTCATATATAAAACCTCCTAAAAAACTTCAAAATTTGCTTCAAAAACACGTTTAATTTCCATTTTATCTTCCAACTTTTTTATTGAACCTAATTTTTTAATAATCCTTTTTTCGGATATTTGTCTAACGCATTCTCCAAGCAGCATAGAGTCTTCTCTCAAGCCTTTTTCTTTATCTTTTCCGAAAAAAGAATGTGTAGGTTGGTTAATATGTTTAATCTTACTAGTAAGAGGAATTACGATAGTGCATGGGCTATGTATATTGCCTAATTCATTTTGAATAATTATTGCCGGTCTTATACCGCCTTGCTCACCATCAAATTCTATTTCTCCAAAATTTACTAATATTACATCAAATGCTTTATAATTATTTACCATTTTTCACATCCTCCTTTCATAATTTCTCTTTTGTTTTTCTTTTTATATGTTGTATTATAAACCCTTTAGATTATATTGTCAAGCATATATCCTCAAAACCATATTTATTTTTTTAAGAATATATGCTAAACTATATACTGTCAAGAGCATATATGTATTATTAAGGAGAATAATATGAAATTATGTATAAAACCTTTAGTTGATGCGAAAGGGATGAATCGCAATCAACTTTCTAAAGAACTTAAAATAGGATATAAAGCTGCATGCAATCTATACGAAGGAAACATAGAACGAATTTATTTTGATACGCTGGAAAATCTATGTAATGTTCTTGATTGCACACCAAATGATATTTTATTAATTGAAAAAGACGACACTAAATAAGTATCGTCTTTTTTAGTTTATCCGTATATGAATGAAGTTCTTTGTTTGTTTGCTCTAATATTTTCATCTTCCATGCAAGCATATCTTTCAGTTATTCTTAAATCTGAATGACCAAACATTGTTGAAACTTCCATAAGTGCTTGTGCTTTGTCATTTGCACATTTAATATACTGATTAGCCATTGTTTTTCTAAGTCCATGTGTTCCAATTTTCTGCGATATACCAGCTTCTTTTCTAGTCTTTTCCATTATATCATACCAACTCTTTTCGCCTATTTTAGAGCCTTTTTGACTTGTAAAGATATAATCATTAAGTTCTTGCTGCTTAACCATTTTATTACACCATTTGAGCCAATCAACAATTGCTTGTACAAAATCATTATTCCAATATAAATCTATATGCTTATGACATTTTCTTGTTTTTTCTGGCACATATTCAGCTTTATTTTTAAAATTCCAATCATTGTCAAAAATATCTGACCATTTAAGGCTACAAAAATCTCCACCTCGTAGACCAATATTAATAGCACATACAAACATTGTTAAATTTCTTCTCGCAACTGTTTCTTTTTTTATTGAAGTTGCGTTATCTACTTTGTCTTTAAATGCATTGTATACTTGCATTATTTCTTCTCTGTTTTTTAGACACCACATTTTAGTAGATTTTCCAATACGGATTTCTTGTTTTTTAATTGGAAAATTTACTATTTCAGCTTTACTATTTACTTTTTCTGCCAACATATCTATCAACCTACCTTTCTGTTTACTTCTTTATTTATATTCTCCATTGAATAATACATTTTACTCAATTCTTTTGCTTTGTTCATTACTTCGTTAAAAGAATCACAAAATCTTATTTCCACGCACTTACAAATCTTTCCACACGAAAGACAATACAAATCTTTGATATGAAATTTTTCACGTTGAGATTTCCTTTGTATTCCTTGTGCTAACTTATTTTCCTGCAAACAAGACAAACAAATAAATCTTGATTGCCTTTTAGGATTTCCATTTTTGTATCTGCTCAATCTATCACCTCATTTTCTATAAAAAAAGAAGCAGTTAATTCCTGCTTCTAATACTTATTTCTGCATTTGATTTGCTTTCAACAAGAAAGCAATTTTTCTTTGGGCTATAAGTTATTAATCATTTGTTTTATACGTTCAATTTCTTCATTTGTATGTGGAGTACCACCTGCATTCATATCCACATACCACTGCAATACTTCTTTTTTTGTTTTTAGATTATTGATATTTACTTTAATCGAATTTCTCATTAAAGACATTTCATCTTCATATTCGCTAATATACGAACCAAATGCGGGTATTTCTCCATTCATAAATTTACGAATTGCTGTAATTCTCTGTAAACCATCTACACATACAAAATCATTATAATCTCCATCTTTTACAGAACCTTGCCAACTAGGACAATTAAAATATAGAATACGCCCCGTTCTTCCTCCTCTCAAGAAAAACTCAATCCATGCTGTTTGTTGTTCTTCCGTCCACACATGTCCCCGTTGAAAATCAGGGTTAAGCTGCAATCCATAACTTTTTATATGTTCATCTATAAATTGTAATAAATATTTAAAATTAAAATCACATTGCCACGAACCATCTCGTGTAAAAGATGGTATATCTGCAAATTTTGTTATTTTCTTCATTCAATCATCTCCATTCTATTTGCAAAGAAAATCGTCATTTCTTAAACATCAATTCTTCAACTTCCTGCTTTATCATACTTATTTCAGATAAATCATACTGTTCAATCATTTTCTCTAATTCATTAGATAATCCAGACATTTGTGATAAATCTTCAATAGCTCTTTCCATATGTTCATAAGCTAAATCTAAATTGTTCCACACGATATCTAAATTATTTTGCGTTTTATTAATTCGACTCATTTATATTACCTCATTTCATCACAGATACATCAATAACATTTAATCCTGCATCTTCTAAGTCCTGTTTAACACAATATCTCAATGTTTCTTCACTGCTTTCATCGTCATAAAATTCAGTTTCGACTTCCACTAATAATTTTGCCTTTATTTTATTTGGTTTGTCTTTCATTTTACTCACCTCAATCTTTTACCTCTTCTCTTTGCCTACCATCAATATACCACTTAATTTTAAAATCAAAATCACTTTCTATTACATGATCAATGTATGACTCTAACTTGTTCAGCTTAATTATAGATACATTATCTATATCTATAATAACAGGATTGCCAGATTTTGTATTAACACTCATACCATTTGCATTATTTGTAATTGGTAAATAATTTATATATCCATTTGAATCAGTTTCATTGTTTAAAAGAACTAAAGATTTCCCATCATTAGTTTTATAAATATCAAGTCTTTCCATTTATATTACCTCTTTCAATCTTCCCAATAAATCATTCTTTACTTCAATTAAAATTTGAATTCTATTTTGCATACTTATAACACCTATATCTCCATTACTCTTATAATATTTTTGCAATTCATTTTCACACCTATTAATTTCTGTATCAAGCTCATTAATATATTCTCTTATCTTTTCTCTCATATCTGGCTGATTTTCATATTGATATAACTTTTCTAACGGTTTTTGCATTTGTTTATTTGATTCCATATCTGCTTCACCATACATATACATTTGATATGAAGGCGAGTTTGGTAAATTCCAATTAACTATCTGCACTAACTTATCCAATATCTCTTCCTCCTTCTATAATATATTCTCCATTATAATAGAAAATAGAACTGCTTTTTGGCAATTCTATTCGTTAATTAGTCTTCTCTAAAATTATTGATAAATTTAGCAAACGCTTTATTTGATTTCTTTTCGTACCCTAATTCTTTAAGAGTTGCAAAAATAGATTCTTTGAAATGTTCTTGCCATTCTAAATCTTCACAAAGATAATCAATAAACAATTTTCTTCTTTGTTGTGCCGGTAACCTCATTATCATTTTTAAAATGCCATCACTAATTTCTTTGTCACTTCTTTCAATATCATCTGATATTTTTTTTAATTCTTCTTTAGTTATATGTATCGCTTCATTTGATACATACATTTTGTATCATTTTTCCACTTACCTCTTTAAACTTTCCATTTTATCTATTCATATTTCCTCAAAAGTATAATAATTGTCACTTTCTAGCCCATATTTTGTTATGAATGATTTTAACTGTTCTTTATATTTGATTACATCTTTTTCAGGATTTATCACAAAGATATTATCAGAACTAAAATCGTCTGGAATATCATTTGCAACAAATATCCAATTATTTGTGAATAATTCTCTGTAGCCAAAATACAATACATCAACATAATTTCCGTTCTTATCGCCTATATAGAGACTGAAATCCGTTTTATTATCTTTTATTTTATCAATTTTTCGTAGTAAACTACTCTCAATTTGTTTGTATGTTCTCATGTTCTTTTTTAGAAACTCAAATAAGCTCCATTTTCTCCGTCAAATTCTTCCATTGCCTTTTCAGCAGACTCAAAGTTATTATATGTTCCTAGAATATTATATTTTGAATTTTCAACAACTTCGATAATTATATTAGAATAATCATATATATCACCAGTATTAGTAACTTCACCATCTTCATATTCGTTATATTCAATATAATATTCCTCAACAAGATAATATTTTCCTGCACTACCGGACAATTCTTTAATACTTGTTTTATAATCTTTTAATTTTTCTCTCGCTTCCTCTAACGTATCGAAACTTTCTACCAATTCAGAATCTGCCCATTCATCTTCAGATGCAATTCCCTGTGCGATTGATTTTCTGTCTTTATATGCAACTTCAATGCTTCTTTTCATAATTTCGTATTTTTCTTCATATACTTCTACGTTCCATTGTGAACCATTATCACATATATCGCTATATTTATTTAATACATCAGCTAATTCTTCCAAACTTTCAGCACTTTCGATTTCTTTATTTCTTTCAACTTCATCTTCGCCGTTGCCTAATTCTTTCAACTGTTCTTCTGATATTAAATAATATTCTTTTGCTTCTTCCAAATTATCAAAATTAATATCTTTATCAAAACTATTTTTTAATATTTCTTTTCTCATATTAACTACCTTCTTTCTTATTTATTTATTTCTACATCAAATCTTCTCTATATCCTATTGGAGTGAATTTAGTGTTATACTTTTCGTCAAATCCTCTCAAATAAGCAAGAATATCCTCATTGTATTGTTTCATGACTTTGTTTGTCTTTTCTTCTGCTTCTTCTCTACTCATTTCACTAAATTCATAAGTCATATCATTTTCGGTATCATCGACAAAATCATAAGTATATTTAATCGGCTCAAGACCTACTTTTGTCAAATATTCGTTTATGTTTCCATTCCATGGGTCGGTTTCTGCTTCCTTTGATAACATGTCTGCAATCTTTTGACCATCTGCTGATTCAGCAAAGAAAACTCTTTCAGAATGACAATGAATATAGTGTCTATCATTGCAAAGCCTACTTATTGCATTTGCTTGTTCCTCTGTTGCTCCATTGGCGATTGCTATTTTTTCATTTTTAAGATGATATTCTTCTGCCCATCTATCTTTGCCTTCATATACTTCTCTGGAATAATAACTCATTATTTTCCCTCCTCTTCTTCCTTTTCCTTATCTTCTTTAATGAAATATTCACCACGGTTATATTTTCTCCTGTATTCTTTTTCTCCTAAATTATTTTGGTCAAGGAACATTTGACGAATATCAAGTCTCGTATCTTTTGGCTGTTCTGGTTCATGTAGCCAAAAATAAATTTCTTCGATATGCCCCATGACATAGCATACTCCAATAGTTAATACTGCAATTAATAATTCCATTTTTATATATCCTCCTTGTTTTTGTATTATATCATATTTCGGTGTCCATTAAACAGGACTTAATGTTCTTTCTTGTATTTATACGCTTATTATATCATTAAAGTTGTATTTTGAATATTTGTTTTTATAATTTCTAAATACTATATATAACCTTTATAACCTCTTGGTGTTGTACTAAGCTCAACATTATATTTTTTAGAAATGTCTTTTGGAAGTCTTATAGTTGTAATCACTTTCTCAAAGCCATAGTTATTATATAGTGTTTTCAGTGTACTAACCAACGCTTTCTTATTACCACGTTTAATTTTTCTAAATGTTATATCATTAATCAATTCTCTTGATTCTCCATCTATAGCATCTAAATAAATTTCAACCGTAAATAATTTACCTTTTTGTATTTTTACTGCATTTATTGTTTTCATTTTTTCTTTCTCTTTAGCCACCAATTCATACATTACTTTATTTTCTTTAAGAACCTTCAATAATTCCTCTATTTCTTCAATTCTCCAATCGGATTCTTCCGCTAATTCTTTTAAGCTATTAATTGTCGTTCCTTTTAAATCTTCTTTTTCTATTGATTTCATTTTATTACTCCTCTCTAAATACGACTTTCAACGCAATTTTTTCTTCCAATATTTATCTTCTATAAATTTAGTTACTATATTTAATGCATCAAGTACATTGTTCGGTGTTGACCTATATTCCTTTAAGTTGTCAAGATACCCTAATACAAATGCACTTGCTTGTTTGTTTAACCATTTATTCATTTTTATCTCCTTTCAAATGTGCTTTTCATCGTGTTTGCGCTAATGTATTAAAAATACCAACAAGCACAGTATCTACTGCATTGTTTAATGTCAATCCATTTTTTACCATTTGTCTTTCAACTGCATCCACATCCTCTTCTGAAAGTTCAATTCCTTCTAAATCATAATCACATAAATGTCTTTTTAAACATTCCATAATATAGCTTCTCATATCCATATAAACCTACCTCCAATTCAAATTTGAAATTTCCGTTTCATTGCCATTTATAATTATCTTCTTTTCCATATAAAGCACCACCAGGAAGAAACATTCCTAATGCCTCTATTTCGTATCTTTCTAATAACTCTCCTTTTCTATTGCCTCTAAGCCATATAAATCTTCTCATAATAACTTCTTCAGGTAACAACATAAGTTTCTTAGTTGTGAGCTGTATTCCAACACCAAGTTTTAGCATTATATCACCTGCACCACCATTTATAAGATATTGTCTTAAAATCTCCGTATATTGATTTAAATGTGCGTCCGTTTGTGCAACACCATAAAACATCTGATCTGTTAGTCTATGATACTCAATATAGTTACATTTCATATTACCACTCCTATCTAAATAGCTGATTCATTAGTTTTCTTTAATCCAATTCTTTACATATTCAACAGCCTTATCTTTTTCAAAAGTTCCATGACTATGACCATCCGTATAACATTCTTCTTCAAAAATGCATTCGGCAACGATTGAATCAAGCTCATGTGCGTTTTCTCTTGTGGTATTATATTTATTTAACATATCATCGTAACTTTCGTAATAAGAAGATATTGCTGTTTCTATTCCATCATCGCTATAATCATTTAAATCAATCAAGCCTGAACAAACGACATAATCATTTTCTGGATCATTTGGACATGTATCAATCCAAAGTGCTTGAATAAATTTATATCTTCTTTCTCCTAATGGTTTACACCACTGTAAATCGTCTGTCTTATACCATTCATTCGACATATACCCAACCTCCAATCTTCTTAGTAAATCATCGTTTCATTTACTTTTATTATTTAAAGCATCTATAAGACCTTTCCCATTCTCTATACTAGATAATTTTAATTCTACATCAGCTATCGTACTAGCAGAAACCATTTTAACAAACTCAAATGATACTTGCCCATTATTATTCTCTGCTACTACTTCAAGTCCATGAATTAATGCTTCTAATCCAGCTTTCATACCACCTAAGAAAGCTAACTGAATATTATTATCAATTTTTTCCATGTCTGCCTCCATTCTTCTAAAGAAACTCTTGTTTATTCAGTTACTTCTTCCACATCATAAGTACAATCAATTCCGTTACTATCAAGTCCAGCACTAACAGCTCTTTCTATATCTTCTACTGATGAGTTATCATATACTTCAATAGTTACTGTAATTGTTTTCATATTTTTTCACTCCAATCTTCGCTTGAAATTGCTATTTCTTAGTATTTGAATAATGTATGTTTTCCATCTGCATCACGCTTCCATTCATAACCAGCAAATTCAAGAGCCTTTAAAGCTCCCATGTAATAACTCATGTCCTGTGGTCTTGTATCTTTCATATTTGCAATCATCCACCGTTCGTCCAACCATTTTTCTGTCTGCTGCTTAATTATTTTTGGTGTTCTCTTCATTTCCATCACTCCAATCTATGCCAAATTCCATGTTTTAATAGGTGTACTCACTGAAATATCAAAATGTCCATCGTTCCGCAAATCCTCAATTTCTTTTCTAAGTACAATACACTCAAATTTATTCTCTTTAATTGCCTTGCGAATTACTCTCATTGCACCTGCTTTTGATTTGTAATTTCTTGCCAATCTTCTAATGTCCAATTACCAACTTTATTTCCGTTGATGTCCATATCACACCTTCATAAAATTGTATTCTGGATAAACGCAATCCATATTAAACCCTTCTTCAAACCAACAATGATCCGACAATTCCGGAATATCAACTATGATGTGGTCATTATATGTTTCTTTAACAATTCCTCTACAAGAATTTTCATCCATCTTGCATATTACCTTCTGTCCAACTTTAAATAAATGTGTTAAGTCGTTCATAATTTTTACCTCTTTAATAATAATCGTAATAATCAAATTCCTTATCAATAACAAGGTCATTAAGTTTTTCTCGCTATCGCTAGTGTTTATAGAATTGCAAATATACCCTTCCGCCTCGATAATTCCATAAGGGTTATCAATAATCTTTCCTTCATTTTCTAATTTACAGATATGAACTAATTGTTTTCCTATAACTTCATCCGGTGCATTCGTTCTAATAATTTCATAATCTTCCATCATACCGGAAGTAATTTTAATAGTACGATACATCACAATCCTCCTATTCTAATTCTAAAATTCTGCTTTAAGTTTCCCAGAATACTCTTTTATATCCTCTATGTTTGGTTTTCCGTAATAGAATCCAATGACTTCTGTACTAATGCATTTTTCTGTAGCAACGTTTATAGTGTCTTTCATAATGAAGGTTATATCCGCACCCTCTGAATATTCTCCGTAAATTACTTCTCTATAAGTTGGCATTTTTATTTCCTCCTCATTATTTTTCAATATAAAGGCAATCTAACGGATTGCCTTTTGTTAAGCTGCTTCTAATAATGTTTCAATATCAATAATTTTTATATTTGGCGTTCCATTCTTAAAATTAATTGGTAAAATTCCACAAAATCCAACGCTTGTTTTAATCATTAATAATGACTTATTATTCTTATAATAAACTTCTGCTATTTCTCCATCATCAATAATGCTATATGCTTGATCCAATAATCCGATTTTATAATATCCATCTTTATATTTTAAAATATATTGAAAGTCGTTGTTATTTGCTAATTCAGATTTTTTATATTTATATCCTTCTGCCTTTGCTTCTGCCAATATAGTATTAATATTAATTTTTTCCATATCACCGGTAAAATCTATTAATTTATCTATTTTGAAATATTCACCCTTTGATTTGTCAAAACTTTCAAGCTCTCCAATGTTTTCTGTTGTTAAAGCAAACGAGTAACCATCAAGAAAAGAATTATATAATTTTCCATCAATATTTATATCTTTACACGGCATTTTCATACCTAGACTGTTGTTTTTGCTTGAATATTTAAAATAACGCTTCATAGCCATGTAACGTTTCTTTGCGTTTCCGTTGTTTTTCAGGCTATCCTGGTATATTTCATCTTGTAACATTCTTTTCAATTCTTCTATTTCTCCGTTGTTTAATAACTCTAAAACTTTAGTATTTTTCATATTTTTACCTTCCTTCTATCTTTCATTTAATCTTTGAGCCGTTATAATTCTCTCAAAATCGCATTTGTTCATAACGCAGGCAGCCTTGCCACTAATATTTACAACAACCATTTCTTCTGTATCTGTTTCAAATTTCCCTACGATTTTATAATTATTTCTTTCCACTTTTAACCCTTCTTTCTACTTAATAAATGCTAAGATATTGTCTTTTTTTCTTCCATATAATCGGCAAGGTGTTTCATGTGCTTCTATGTTTTTAATATCAATTAATTCAACGGTTTCTACCCAATGGGGATATTTTCTATTACCCTGATTGTAAAGCACTCTTAAAGCCAAATATAAAGGCTTGCCGGCTTTTCGTTCTCTTGCGTTTTCAATTCCTTCTATTATATTTTTCTCTTCTGTTTCCTGCGATATTCTACAATGTGAATATGGAATATTTTCCACTGATTTTCTAGCAATGTTTCTAATTTTCTTATAGTCATTTATTGTAATTGTTTTCATGTTTCCACCTCCTAAATTTCGTTTAATAATTGATAATGATTTTTAATTGCTTGACGTTCTTCTAATGCAAATACACATTTTTTTTGATATGCCATATTGTCCGTATATTTCGGTTAAATATCCATTATTATATTTGTATGTACTAACTATATAGCCATTTTTATAATTGCGTTTATTCATTTTTTTCAGCCTCCAATTCTTGTATTGTTTGATTCAATTCATTCAGATCGCATCTATACTCTTTATTGTTTTTACTTATGATATAATGATCGCGTTCTCTTTTGATTTCCCACCCATTTATAAATATTTGCATCTTCTACCTCCTATTTGATCGCTGTTATAACATCGTCTGTTATATCGTTTTCTGTTCCGTTATCGTGCATTTTTAACGTGTATGTTTTGCCTTTTTCATACGTTCCTGCGTCAACGCTCCATTCATTGCCGTCGCTGGTTAAAAACATATTTAGTCCGTCATTTTTTCCAATATATACGGCTTTTTCGGTGCGTTCTGTTACATATTTATAGTGGAGACCTTCTGTTGAATTTGCTTGTATTGCGTATGTATTCGTTACCGGGATTTTTGCACCCATTAAAAAAACGGCTATAAAACTAATAAATAGTAACATAGCCGTTGTTATACGTTTTCTAATTTGTTTTTTTCGTTCTGTTTTGCTCATGTTTTCGCCTCCTCTACATCCACACGCTGCCATTGTTTAAACATTTTGCCAGTGGTTCAAAGTCCTTTATTAATTTTTCTAATAGTGGATCGTCTGTATTTGTTCGCATTGCTTCAATAATAAGCATCGCATTTTTTAATGTGTTTCGTTCCTCTTCGTCAATTTTAATTGCTTTTATAACTTCCATTGTTTACCCTCCTTATAAATATTTTTCTAGCGTTTCCTCTTTTTCTTTTTCTGTTTTTAATTCCCATTCTATGCCGTCAATTATTCCTTCTAGTGTTATATATTTTTCTCCGGGACAAAAAGCCTCTTCAACCGTTTCATTGAATAATTTTTCATATATTTTTATTAATTTTTCTCTTGCTTCTACATATGATTGCGATAATTCTATACAGTCAATTATTTTATATTCTTCCTCAAATGCCATACTTGTTAGGGCGTTGTCGATTTGCGTATAAATATCTTTGTCTTTATTTACTTCTAAGAAATACTCTTCTGTGCTATAAGATGTTTTTATCGTAAATTTTATATAAGCTTTTTCTTTTCTCATTTTTTGCACCTCCTAGTTAAAAACTTCTATAACTTCATCATTATCTAAAAAAATAAAATTGCCCTCAATTTGTAAGTCTCTACCGTATGCTTCATAATCAAAATAATCAGCGATATTTTTAGGTACGTTGTCCAATAATCCATCTTCTTTTATAATTTCATATGCTACGTCTGACATATTTTCACAATCATAAAAGAATCTATAATTGCCATCGTTTGCTATTCTTGTAGCCTCTTCCAAGTCATAACTTAAGTCATTCATTATTGCTTTTACAACTTTTTGTTCTTCTTCGCTTAACTCTTCCATCTTTTCCGCTATTTCGTTCAATGTTTCAATGTTTTCATACTCGCCGACTTCGTAAAAGTCGCATTCATAATCTGTTATAAAATACTCCTCGTATTCTTCGTTGATTCCTATACGTTTAAATACTTCTTGTAATTCTTCTTCGCTTATTGGTAATTCTACCCATTCGCCTACTAACTCGCCCTCGTTGTATTTTCCTAAATTTGTTATAAAAATATTCATCATTATTCTTTACCTCCTAAAATTTTGTATTAAAAAAGCAACCTATATAATAAATAGATTGCTTCAAGTCTGTTTTATTTTGTTTTTTGTTTAAATGAAATACATTTCGCCATTTATCTCTAATGCGATAGCGTCCTGATTTAACTCTTCTTTGAGTTCTGTACAAAGGTCTATCACCTTGTCAATTCCGGCTTGCAAGTCGTTTTCACTACAGTACGCAAAAACCGTTGTGCTTTTTTCTTTAACTAATCCGGCGGTTGGTGACTTCCAATAACCGAGTGTTGTCGTAGCAGTTGCCCCACCGAAAAGATCAGACATTAAAGATGCCACACGATCAACATATATAGTGTTGTCTATTTCTTCGTTAATATTAATTGTTGCCGGTACTATAACCGTTACTTTGCTACTAAGTTTAAAAAGGTTTTGCAATTTTGAGTTTTTAATCATTTTTTTCTTCCTCCTGAATTATATTATATTTTATTTTTAATAAGTATGCAATTACTCAAATTTAGAATTCTAAACAAGAACAGTTTTATTATACGTTTTGAGGCTCTCAAGCTCCACGCCGTTGACGAAACAAAACGCCTTTTATTTTCTGTAGTTTGGTAAATTTGAGTAATTTATATATTTATTAAAACATCAAATTAATTCCCATTAATTAAATATTTTTTTTAATCGCTTACATAATTTTTTACATTGTTTATAGTTACTTTTTCTAGCTGATTTTAAAAAGGTGTATCTTATACTCTCCCTGATGGACAGCTTGCCATGCCTGCCTTTTGGTAATGGAGGCGTTCAGGCATCCTCCGAGTTATTCAGTTATCATTGTGCTACTGTTATTATTCTCTTGTTTTATTTAAGAAAATATATTATTATTGTTTAAAGGAGTTTAAGGGACTTACACGGCTATATTTAGCCGATGCCCTTATATGGATTACTCAGTCAAAAATTCTTTATAATCGTTTTCACTTGAAAACAATATATAAATGTTTTCGCTAGGAATGTAACCCATATAGCCAAAGCTAGTGTAATAACCTTTCATTGGCTGCCTACCTCCTTTTATGTATTTATAAGATATTGAAAGACTGTTTTTTGTTTTGTTTTATTGCTTTATGTCTTTCTTTATCTTATGTAATAATTATACAATAAAAGTATTAAAATATCAATACTTTTACACTTAAAATAGTATACAAATATCAATACTTTTATTACTATATTTTTGTGCATATTGACATATTAAAAATTGTATTGTATAATCAATACTAAAAAAGAAAATGTGAGGTTTTAAAAAATGATATATGACAATAACGTTTTAGATATTATGAAAAAAATTGAGCATATAAAAATTGATAACAATATTACAAATAACGACATTGCGAAAAGCACCGGCAAAAGTAAACAAACAATTAGTAATTTATTAAATGGGCAATCAAAAAACATAACGTTAGACACTTTGAAAAATTTAGTCAATGCCGTGGGTTATGATCTTATTATAGATTTTAAGAAAAAATAAGAAGGTTACAAAAATGGCAATTAGTGAAGCAAAGAAAAGAGCTAACGCAAAATGGGATCAGGCAAATTTAAAAAACGGATCATACAAAATGGGGATTGATTTATATATAAGTTTTGAGCAATTTTGTAAAGATAATAATTTGAGTAAAAATAGGGTTATTAATGAAGCAGTTAAAATGTATATTGATAGTTATAAATAGTCTTTTTTCGCTGCTAGGTGTAATTAATTATGATTTTTATACCAGATTCGACATAGTATTGAAAACTATGTGTTGTGGTGTTGATATGATGATATATGATGTTAATAACTGTTTATTATGGTTTAGTTATTAATTTATGAAATATTAATAAGACGGCTATTGCTTAAATTTAAGCAAGAAAAATATTAATAACTATGTTAATAACTTTATGGTGAAAATGTTAATAATGTTAATAACTTTTTTTGTTGTTTTAACAACACTTTGATCAGACGAACCCTGTATGTAGTATTAAATACTACGTGTCATAGTATAGATATTTTAAAAATCGGTAAAAATAACAAAAGTGCGGATTTTATTAAAATAATAAAATTCCCTTATATTCAAACAATATCCCACCGGGGCATGTTTACATTTTTGAAAAACAACCGACATTGCAGAATCACCCTATCAGTTCTATTCACACTTCAACTCCAAATTTTCATTGTCAAATTGCACAAAAAATATCTATTCCACTTCGATACCAAGTTCGACAAATCACCTCTCATCTTTCTCAACTCATCATAAAACCAAGCACAAAACTAATACTATACAAATTGCACAAAATTTCAAAAACCATTCCAATGCCCACATCAAAAACATAATTTCTTCCTTATTTATAAGAACATTTCCGAACTGGTTCAAAAAAACATAAAAATATCATAAATCTATATCACTCATTTCACTATATTCCACAACTCAATTTCCTTTATATCTAAGAGCGAAAAATATAATATCATTACTTCTATAATCTAACTTCTCGAACTCACATAAAATTTAATCACAAATTTTTACCCATAATCAAATTCTCAATACCCTATCTGTGGACTAAACTTCATCATTTGACACCAAATTTTAATTTTCTACCTTTAGACACACAATTTACCGTCTAAGCATGAAAATCCGAATTTACTCTCTCAAACGCATTTTAACCCTAACAATAATAATCACCAACATTTTACATTCAATCACTATTTATTATCATTCATATATCACCTGAACTTCAGGAATCATCAAAAAACCAATTCTTTGACTAAAATACCCTCTGAGAGAAAATTTTAGACACTTTTATTCAAACCCTATCAACTAACCACCAAACATATAAAAATTAAAATTTACCTTCTAAAACGTTAATTTAGTCCCCTAATAGCCTATTTGAAATTTATCAACACCAGCAGACATAATGCATAGCATTAAAAATAGTCCCTATGATTAGGGACGGTATTTCTGACGACAGGAAGAAATAATTTTGGGTAGACAATGTAATACGACTACGACTTAATATGTTTCAAAAAAGAGAATATATAAATAACCAATCAAATTTCATCACCAATAACAAGCAGAAAGGGAAAATATATGATTAAAGAAAATGAAATACCAAAACACAAAAAGAAAACGAAAAGTAATGTATCAAAAAGCAAATCTAAATCAAAACATAAACATCAGTATAAAGAATGTTTGCTCCAATATGATTACTATTTTCCATATACAAACAAAGTTATAAAACATACATCACTTTGCAGCTATTGTGCTATTTGTGGGAAAATAGGTGATAGATTTCCAGAAGATAAATCTATTGCAAAAGATTATGTTAGAGAAATTGATTCACCAATCAAGAATTATAGGCACTACTCTCATATTTCTGATGAAGAATTATATGAGAAATATCATGATAAGATGCCTGTATTCTTTGTAGAGGATTATTGGAAAGGTGGATATGTAAATTTGAAACAAGATAGCAAATAAATAGAGAATAATCATATAGGGATAAATAAAGCATTTAATCAATAATAATCAAAAAATTTTTAATTAACGGAGTAAATGGGCGTTAGACCATTTACGAAGTATTATGCTTTTTTATATTATTTATACTTTTTTATATAACTCTTTATGCTTTTATACTATATACATACTTTTTGGGAAAATTTTCACAAAGAATTTTAAATCCAATGGGAAATTTTTCACACAGAATTAACTACTTGGTTTAATTTAATGGGAAAATTTTCACAAAGAATTTTTTAAAGAAAGGAATGATAAAAAATCGAAAATTATATTTATTTATCTCAAACAGATAAACACACAATATCTGTTGGATTCTCAAAACAAGATATTAAAATTCACAAAGGTATCTCAGGGCTAAAATACTATCTTATTGTGATGTATTTAAGAAAACATGTTCAAACATTTGGACAAGTTTCGCTCACATTGAATGATCTTTTACAAGAATGTGGATATTCTACTAGAACCAATAATAAATCTATTTACTCTGATTTTAGAGAAATAATAAAAACAGAAATCGTCAATAAAGGTTATGCAACATGTAATATAGATATATTTACAGTAAAACCTAACGATATGTTTTATCTTCAGTTATCTTGTAAAAATAATATTTTCTTTACAAACGAGAATTTTGTTCAGATTACTGTTACAGAATATGAAAAAATCTGCACCATAAAATCAAAAATTAATAAATCTATCTTATTAGGAGTATTTATTTATATAAAACAGTTCATTATGGATTATCCTGGTGACTTATCTCCTGCTAAAATTTCTTTCCCATCAAAATCGCAGATTGCGAATGGGTTAGATGTTTCTATACCAACAGTTGAAAATAGTATATCTATATTAGAATCTCAAGAAATAATATATGTAAGAAGAAATATGTTTGTGGAGAATAAGAATGCAGAAGGACAATATGTTCCTACTAGAAATGTATATGCTCTTGATTCAAAAGAATTAGAAGGTAATGCTGTACTAATTGAGCTAGAAAGAATATATAAAAAGAGAATATATAATCAAGAAGATGTTCCTGGTAAGATTAACTATTTAACGAAACAGAAAGGAGAATGAATTTGAGTTTTACAAATGGTAAACATTTAGCAAATTACATATTAAAAATTTTCAAGAATAATGAGATTGCTATTCCAGAAAATCAGATTGATAGTATTAGGGAGTTGTCAAAAATATTTACTTATATTGAAAATTTACCAATAGAAGTAAAAGATAATCTTGATTTATCAAATGAATATTATAATTGGATTATATTAGCTCAAGGAGGAAAGTGTCAAGAATTAGCCACTATATCTAAGAATGGCAATGCTAATATTGCAAAATTTCTCAACAATTCTTCTATTATTTCTTTTGATGAAGTATTTGAGTCGTTTGAACTTAATATATCATACAATGTTCATTATTTATACCAAAAGCCCAAAGTTAATGATATTTATTATCCTCATTATTTTAAAATATTAGAAGGCTCTCATAAAATGGTAAAATGGAATATTGCTTATTATGAAAAACCTAAAATTACTAAAAGCGAAAATTTTGGATGTTATTTTATATATGACAATAACGAACAGTTAGTATATATAGGCAAAAGTAATGTTCATCTTTTAGACCGTTCTTGTGAATCAGCAAGAGAAAGAACAAATGGTGATTTCTCTAAGATAGAATTATATCCTATGAAGACACAAGCAGACACTAATATATATGAACTTTATTATATAGCACAATATGATCCAAAATATAATTCTGATTGCCGTTGTTTAGATAAACCATCTTTTGCACTTCCAAAACAAACTCCAAAATATTTTGTAAATCGAATAGGAACAGAATCATTTGATGTTGAACAAATATCCGTAAATCCTAAATATATTTCAGTTGAAGAATATTGGGAAGAACCACAAAAATATTATTTACAACTTGGAGAAAAAATTGATATGGAACGTTTTTATCAATTTCATTCAGAAAATAAGCATGGAATTATAAATGTTGAAGAATTTAGAAAAAGAGTCTCTGAATTACAAGATAAAGGTTATTTGACATACGTATTTAATGATAAAAATAGCTGTTTCAGACAATTCTCAAACTTCTAGTGTATTCAATATCTAACTTCTTCAATTGGTGACAAAAAACCACTTCTAATCAAAAAAGAAGTTGGTAGTGTTCAACCTGATTCAAAGAAACCTCCACAAAATGTACCTAATATATATGTACTTAATAAAGAAGGTTATGAACAAGAAATTGAATGGGCTATTTCTAAGATGTTAGAAATTTACAATGTAGACTCATTTGGAGAAATTAAAGGAGGTAATAAAAATTAGTAATTATTATGTATATAGATTTATAGATAAAGATAACAATATTGTTTATGTTGGAAGAACAACTAATTTAACAAAAAGATTTATGAACCATTCACACTTAACCAATGATATTAAAAAGATAGAATATATAGAATGTGCTACAGGTGGAGATATGGCATGGAAAGAGATTTACTATATAAATTTATTTGCAAATGAGAATATAACAAACGATTCTGAACTGTATTCAGATGGAGTAACTGATTTACATTTAAATGATAATTGGAAAACTTACACTAAAAATATTAATGCCTATGATTTTAGTTTTGATAGAATTTCTAAAAATCAGGATTTAATTACAAATAAACAGCTTATATCTAAAATTCATTTGATACACATTCTTGATAATGAGAAATTAAATGATATTGGAAAAGATAAACATGCATTGTCACGAAAATGGTTTTATGACAATAATAACCAAAAAGATTTAATCCAACTTAACAAGAATGTAACAAATTATTTTCGTAATATATGTAAAGCAAAATCATCAGAATGCTTGTGGACTACATATGATGAAACTGCTCCACTGATTAAAGGAAAAGGATTTCGCAAAGGGTTTATCTCGCTTAATGAGACAAATACATCTACTTCTATATATTTAGCTTTTATTTGCAATTTATTTTATCCGTCAGGTGAAAGACTTCTTATAACTGAAGATAACTATGCTCTTTCTGAAATGCTTCAGTTTATATGGCGTTCAGCAATTCGTGACGGAAAAGAGGTTTGGGTTTATATCCCAAGTGTTCGTATGAGAAATCTTCTAAGGCAATGGATTAAACAAAATTCTCATTTGAACGGAGAATAATATATTGTAATCATCTACTATCATCTCAAATCTTCTCTTCACTTCGAAGAAAATTCACAAAAAATAAAAACTAAATACAGAAAGGATACTAAACAATTTGAAACTAGAAAGAAACTTTAATGAAATGCACAATACCTATGTAGGTATTTATGAATCAGACTTTAATACAGAAACAGGACGTGCTACTAAAACACCATCATGGGCAGACCGTATAGCTGCTGATTGGCGATTTGACGAGCAATGCCATAAAAATATAGAAGCTAGAAATAGACGAAAGGAAGATAAAAATGCTTAGATATAAAAATATTGCAAATGTAACAATTGAAATTAATTTAAATAATGGCTATTCAGTTTTAGCAATGGCTAGACGCAATAATGAGGAAAATACATATAGTGTAACTTTATATTTAAAAAACAATAAATATAACATAAATCATTTTGACTTAATTGAAGATTATCAGAATATTAAATTTAATTCTAATAATAAAACTATTAAAACCGACATCACTTCTACTGTCACCAAATTATTAGATGAAGGATTTTTCAATAAATATATTAGACGCTTTGTATATGAACAGAAATGTTTTGAATTAGGCAATGAATCGTTAGAAAAAGAAAGAATTGGTAAATAACATGAGTCAGGTATGTAGAAATAATATTTATGACCAAATATGTTCTGAACCTACAACAACAAATAAGAAGTGTTCCCTTTGTGGAGAATATATAAATGTGGGTGATGAATATGTCGAAAATTATGCAGGCGATTTTGCACATTATGAATGTGTCGGTTGTTCTTCTTCTATCTTAGAATGGCTTGGTTATGAGGTAAGAACTATGGAAGATGAATAATAAAAACGTAGAAAGGAATTAATCATGTATTGTTTTCAAAAGAAAGATGGGACTATTAAGAAGGGTTATAAAGAAACTTTAAAATATATCGCTACTTCAAGAATTCAACATAGTAAAATTACTCGTGCAAATACCGAAGAAGTTGTTGATGAATATGATTGTTATGGCACTATTCCAAAGAAATTTATAGAGCTAAATAAAGAATCTGTTATCAAGAAAATTGATGAAATTTGTATGGAATTTAGTTGCCAATATAAAATTTGGTACAGTTATGATGATATTCAAATTGAATTTAACGGTGATAACGTTGAGTTTATGTTAAATGAAATAAAAAAATACTTATAAAAACATTAAAAGGAGGATATATGGCTGGTATTAGCGTACCTCAATACGAAATTTTTAAAATAGGAACAAATAAATTGAAATATTTTAATTGGGATTTACAAATTACTAAAAAAGAAGCTTTTAAATATCAGGAACTCATATCATTGTTTGAAGCTCAAGAGTTCCGTATAATGGCAAATAAAATTTTACAGAAACCGATTAGTGATATAGATTTTTCAAAAATATTCATACAAGTGGTTGTCGACAAAAAATCTGATTTTGCAAGAGTAACTGGTAAAAGAGGAGTAACTGTTAACGGAATCAACTATAGGCGTTTTGTAGGGACAACAGGTGGATTAAAAAACAATACTCTTCTCTTTTGCAATTCGCAATATATAGATAAATTAAATGAACTGTGCGAATGTAAAAGAAATCCTAAAACTAAATTAGTACCCGCAAAATACGAAGCATATAAAGCATTAACATGTTCAGCCTCTCAACCAATTTGTGAACCAAATGGAATTTTAGTTGTAAAAGATTGTATCACACAATATTTTGCTGATGTTATATCACTTGATGATGGTGGTGATTCAAAAGAACCAACGAGAGAAATTATTAAAAATAAACCTCTTGAAAATAATGTGTCTGACGGTTTTAACCTTTGTACTATTCAATATATGCAGCGAGTAGCTGAATCGTTAAGTCTTGATTATACTCCTGGTGGTGTATGTTTAAGAAATGCATGGCTAAAAGGAATGCTCTATCCATTTCCTATTTATGAATTTATTGAAAAATATAATAATGGAAACTATATGATTGAAGACATTTGGGGAAATGTTCAAGATATTCGTCAGTGTGAAATGATTCTTACAGAGTCTTCTCTTAAATTATGGAGTGCATATGATAATATTGGGCAGTATGTAAACGCATATAAGGAATGTGGATATGGATTTTCTGTTACAAAAATTTCACCACATATCCTTGAAGAACAAAGAGAATTAAATTATCAGTATCTTCAATCATATGAATTTACAGATGAAGATATTGAGGAATTATGTGAGTCAACAATTAAGTATTTAAAAGACGCTATGTGTGGCGATTATTCTTCCACTATTAAATTTCTTGGAATTAATGAAAATACTGATGTAAATTCATGGCAACGTGCTTTGTATACAAGTGAATATATGTTAGGAGATCCATATGTAATCGACTCAGTACATAGATATATTAAAAAGAAAATGAATGATGCAAAAATTGGTAAATTGTTTGTAAAAGGAAATTATCAAATTGCAAGTGGTGATCCATTTGCTCTCATGCAATCTATTTGTGGGTTAGAAGTTACTGGTTTATTAAAAGCTAACGAATGTTATTCAAAATTTTGGATTGATAAAAGTGAAAACGAAATTGTTCTTTTTAGAAGTCCAATGACGAGTCACAATAATATTCGTATGTGTAAAGTAAATTCATCAGACGAATGTCAATATTGGTATCAATATATGAACACAATTATGATCATAAATGGTTGGGATTCGTTCTGCATGGCTGAGAATGGGGAAGATTGGGACTCGGATCTGAACTTTTCCACTAATAATTCAGTTATGAAAAAAAGATATAGATATTTACCCGCTATTGAATGTGTTCAGAGAAATGCTGAAAAAATTGTTGTTACAGAAACTGCTGTTAAAAAGACAAACAAAGCAGGTATGGGGAATCAAGTTGGAACAATTACAAATTATGTTACATCTATGATGGAAGTTCAATCTCATTTCGAGAAAGATTCACCTGAATATAAGGAATTAGAATACAGAATTGAATGTGGTCAGCTCTATCAGCAGAATGAGTTGGATAAAATTAAAGGAATTATCGCAAAACCTATGGAAAGTAGTTGGTATAACCTTAGTGCTTGTGGAGATGATAAATATTTACAATCTCTTTGTGCGTATAGAAAACCATATTTTATGATTTATGTTTATGATGAAACTAAAAGACAATATAAACAATACATTAAAGAAAGCAATGCCAAATGTTATGCTCTTTATAAATGTAACATTCAAGATATGTACAATAATTATAATTCTTTAACAACTGAACAAAAAGATTTTCTTTTTTGGTATGAAAGGAAGATGCCAGTAGGTACAGGAAATTGTTCTATGAATCAAATTTGTAAATATGTTGAAAGTCAATTAGATGGTTATAAATCTCAATTACATAAAGATTCTTCTTTTGATTATAATGTATTAAAAGTTAAAAGGCGTTGTACTGAAGAACATAGACAAGCTCTTCGAGAACTTGAACAATATTATTGTGAATGTGTTGCATCTTATAAAAAGAAACAACATTTGAATGATAAAATGACAGCAAATGAAAGTCGAAAGCATTTATGTTCTTCTATTAAAGAAAAGGCAAAAATAATTTGTCCAAATGATGATGAACGTATGAATATTATTCTTGATATGACTTATGGATATAAAGGCAATAGACAGTTTTGTTGGGATTGCATTGGAGAATTAATCATTAAACGTTTAGAAGAAATGGAGGAAAATTTTGTATATACTGAATGAAAAAAAATATATTAGAGAAATATTGATATCTGGCAATAAACCGTACAACATTTCGAATGGTTATCTAATAACATTGACTGCTAAATATTATTTTGATAAAGATAAAGGGTTGGATGTTTTAATTGATACAGTCAAGAAAAAGATGCTTGAATTTAACATTGAAGGTTATCAAGAATATAGATACGCCAATAAAATAAAAAAAACTTGTCTTGAATTATATGAATTAGAATCAAATAACATCTTCAGGGAACTTGAATATGTTCCAATTTATGAAAAAGAATTGAAAGTCGTGGAATCTCTCCCAAATGATCGCCAAAAGAAATTTATGTTTACATTATTTGCCATTGCAAGATATATGAATTGTGAAGGTTGGATAAATAAAAAAGATTCAAAAGGTATTTCTGAAGTATTCAAACTTGCTAATGTCTCTCTTACAACGGATAAAAGAAATGAATTGTTATATGAATTACATAGTAATGGATATATTCATTTTGGTAAAAAAGTAAATAATCTTAATATAAGGGTTGATTTAGGTGATACAGATGACACCATTGTTTACAAAGTTACTCAGTTTGAAAATATTGGCAATCAGTATATAGGTAATTTTAAAAAAGGTTATAAACAATGTAAATGTTGTGGAAAAAAGATAAAAGATACAGGCAACAAAAAGATGTATTGTGTAAAATGTGCGGAAAAAAAACATTTAGAATCTGATAGAAAATACAAAAATAAGGTGAGAAACTGATTTTTGTCGATAAATAGAAAAGTTCATTTTCCCCTTAAAAATAAGGCTTTTTTAGGTATTTTTTACAAAAAAATCAATTTTCTTTGAATGGTATATAGTAAACATTTACAAAAATATAATACAAAAACGATTGTCATGGAAGAAACAAACCGACAATCTTTGTATGTCTGTTTTGCTGCTCTTTTTGAGTGGCATTGCAGACTCAAATTATAAACTTTGCCCATAGGGGCATTAATTACATACTACGTCTTTAGGACATTATTTCGCACAATTTCATATTGTGTACTCTTCTCTTGTTGGTAACTATACTACTATTCTGGTAGTATAGTTGCTGACCTTCTAAAAATATCGCAGACGAGTGTAAAGGAAGCATACGTGGCTCATATCCACGAGGAATACGTTCAATTCGTATGTCTGTAATTCTCCTACTATGTAGGAACGGCTGGTTTCGGGTCGTGAGATGTGAGGTCTTAAAATAAGCTTAGTGATAAGTATAAAGTGAGTATATTATGTGTATATACTTGCGACTACGGTTAGTAGTTTGACGGAAAACACATAGGATTTATGCCATATCTAAGGTCAGAGGTCAACTGATAATGACTATTTACGAGTTTATGTTAATCAATTTTGCATTGCAATTGAGATTCTTAAACAAGTTGATATGGTAGGTGTTATGCAAAAGGCACTGTATTAACACAGAAATGTGGGGATAATCCGTGTATAAATGGTGCGAGTTCCGCAAGAATTAGTGCTATTTAGATTGTCAGGAAATATCTTAAGTTGAAAGACAGGTGTTTTGTGATGAAGTGTTTCGATAGCAAGAAAGACAGGATGGTGATAACTGGGCTGCACTCAAAAGGTGCGGATGGTTAGATGTACACCTCATCGTCCATATTTAAGTACATACTTTTGAAAAAATCAAATTATTTTAGGTAAATAATATTTAATTTAAAAGAAGAACAAGAGGCAAAAGTGTGTGCGACCACAAAGAGAAAAACAACTTATTCACCTGTAATATGGTGACATGTAACACTCGCAAGGTGTTATGTGAGAAAATACGAGTAATTGCAACCGTATCAGAAAGCAATCTGAGAACTCCGCAAGAGGCGATGTGATAAAAGAAAATCTATAATGCTTTGTGGTAAGAGTTTGCTAATTTTTACAAAATTAGTGTTGTTGCTAACTACTGTCTAATCGACAGTGTGATAAACTGTGTCCAACCACAGTAGATGTTTAGCGTATTGAGTCAAATATCTCAGCTCATATTAAGTAAAGTCTCGTGTCTTGTACACGGGATTTTTTATTTTTGGCATATAGAACAATGGTAGTTCAGCGCACTGTTAATGCGAAAGTTGCAGGTTCAAACCCTGCTATGCCAGTTCTCTTCCACTTCTTGTGGAAAATATATCATAAAGGATGTGAATTACAATAATTCAGATAAGTAAAAAAGAAGCCTTAGAATTAAATTCTATGGGATTTAAGTTTGGTGACAGTGAAATGCTTCATAAGTCAAAGACACGTCATCCAAAGTATTATCTTACAGAAAATTCAAGAGCTTTAAGAGTCTTAAACAAAATCAGAAAAAGCAAAATCGTCAAGTAGGCGAAATATATAGGAAAGGTGGTCGGAAACCATCGGAAGGAAAAAGAAATTAAAAGAAGACGGAATCTTATTTTGTGGTAGTAATGCGACAGATGTAACAGGTTCTATGACTCTAATTAAATTTAGTGGAAAACAAATTTTGTTAGAGTGTGGTCTTTATCAGAATAACTCTTATCTTGAAGCATATAAAGTAAATTCTGAAAAATTCAAATTTAATCCATCTGAAATTGATTACGTTTTTGTTGGACACACTCATATTGATCATATTGGTCTTCTACCTAGACTTGTCAAAGAAGGGTTTACAGGAAAGATTATTCTTACATATGCAACTTCTGTAATGGCGAAATATCTTTTATTAAATTGTGCATTTATCGTAGCTGATGAAGCACGAGTATTATCTAAAAGATATAGACGAGAATATGAACCACTATATTCAGAAGATGATGTATGGAATACTATCAAGTTGTTCCATATCTATGACAAATACGATTCATTATATCAGCTAGATGATGTAATTATGTTTCAATGGTTGAAGAATTCTCATTGCGTAGGAGCTGCACAGTTACAATTAATACTTAATGATGGATTGAAAAAGCGCAAAGTTCTCTATACTTCAGATATTGGTGCGTTAGAAACAAAGAATCATTATGTTGAAAATACGGAAATTCCACAGTTCTATAATGACGTATGTATTATGGAGTCAACCTACGGAATCAACACAAGAATATCAAAGAAAACTCGTGAATTTGACGTAGAACATTTAAGGGTAGCAATTGATACTGTATTAGAGAGACAAGGTACTCTCGTGCTTCCAGCATTTTCATTTGCTAGGTCACAAGAGTTACTAACAACATTATATTTGTTATTTGGTAAAGATGAATCATTTATTACTCCTATTATAGTTGATTCTATGCTTACATGTGATATTTGCGATGCTTATGGAAATGTATTATCAGATGATGCTTACGAACTTTGGGATAAGGTTTATAATTGGGAAAACGTAAAATATATCAGAGAGAAAACAGACTCTCAGGCATGCGTATTAGATAATACACCGAAAATTGTAATTTCTTCATCAGGTTTTTGTACAAATGGCAGAATTCTATCTTATTTAACACAATATCTTAAAGACATCAATTCAATGATTATTTTCTCAGGATTTGTTGGTGACAATGAATCCTATCTTAGTTACCGTATTAAAAACGGTAAAACCCACAAAACAATCAATATTAACAAGAAACCTGTTCCTAATAGGGCTGATTGTATAACAATGAGTACGTTTTCATCTCATGCTAATTTTAATGATTTATTGACATATGGTGAAAATCTGAATACAAATCTTCTTGTATTGGTACACGGATCTATTGAAGCGAAGAATTGTTTAAAGGAACATTTAAAAGAAGAAATTTCAAAAAATGACAAGACTTATAAAGTTAAATGCTCTGAAAAGGGTATGTTTATTCCTTTGTAGAAAGGAATGTTATTCATTATGCTCAAATGAGTAAATATTATGAAACTGGAGGCTTAATGCCTATGAAAAATAAAGAAACATTAACAATACCGTTAAGTGATTTGTGTCAGGATTCTTCATTGCCTGATCCAGTTACTTATCAATATTATAAAAATTTAAAAGATAGAAAAATTATTATTAACGAACAGATAACTTCTGATATTGTTGAAATGGTTATGATTCCATTATTAGAAATGGATAATGATGGCACGGGGAAACCGATAGAGATTATTTTAAATACAGTAGGAGGTTCGCTATTTGATGGTGCTACATTATGTAATATTATTGATAATCTAAAAACACCTACTACTATTACCGTAATGACTTACGCATATTCAATGGGAAGTATCATTCTTATGTCAGGATATAATAATCCTAATGTAAAAAAGCGTTGTTATAAATTTTCAACTGCTCTTCTTCATGCAGGAAGTAGTTATCTTGAAGGTAATAGCACTTCTGTAAAAGACCAATTCAATTTTTATCAGAAATTTGAAGACATTATTAAAGAATATACTCTTTCTCATAGCAAAATAACACCAGAAGAATATGAAAAGATGGAACGTTATGAATGGTATATGACAAGTGATATCATGCTTGAAAAAGGGTTAATAAATGAAATTATTTAAAGAGAGTTGTTCTGCTCTCTTATTTTAGTTGTGAAAGGAAATAAAAGGAATGGCAAATTTTGTATTTAAAGAAACAAAACAGACTGCAATGAAGATTGTAGGAATTTTAAATAGTAATGATTTAACTATTAATGTAGATGGCGAAGAAAAGAAACTTTCTACTCTTTTATCTGTGTTTAATGATAGCGATGTTGAAATAAATATAAAGATTAAAGAGGAAAATGAACTCGTTGAACCTACTGAAGATGAAAACGAAGACGAATAAGAAAGTGGGTGGAGATACTGTTTAATATTGAAAAATTCAAAAATGAATTATTTAAATATGGATTGACAATTGATGCCTACGAAGCAATTATAAAAGACATTGACTCAAAAATTGATGGGGAAAATGATTACGATTGGTCTGAATTAAAAGATAAATATAACGTTCAGTGCAACTCAGATACTATTCGCAAATCGTCTTCTACTATTTTCGGTGGGAAAATGAGAAGTGAATATGAAAAATATAAGACTAGATTAAATAAAACAGATAATAATTCTGATAGTGAGTTGGATGTAAAAATTCAGGAACTAAGACGAGAACGAATTAAATTACAAACAAGCAATGTAGAAAGAAATCGTCTTGATAGGTCTGAAGCACGACAAGAAATGTATTATGAATATGTTGGAAATGTAGCTCAGACTTTACCATTACCAGATTTTCAACCAATTGAAGATAATATTCATCATGAAATCAATTATCTTGTTGGTTTAGCGGATATTCATTATGGTGCAACGTATAAAAGTATCAATAATGAATATTCACCAGAGGAAACAAAAAGACGATTTGAATATCTTACTTGCAGATTAATTCATTTTATACAGGAAAAACATATTACAACTTTAACAGTTGTTTCGTTAGGAGATTTAATCCAAGGTGTACTTAGATTAAGTGATTTGAAAATTAATGACAGTTCTATTGTAAAGGCTACAGTAGAGATTTGCCGATTGATTGCACATATGCTTAATGAATTATCTGCTTACGTGAATATTTCATATTATCATACGCCATCTGCTAATCATACACAGATTAGAGTGTTGAATGCAAAAGCATCAGAATTAGCCGATGAAGATTTAGAATACCTTATGGGGAATTATATTAAAGATTTATGTGCCAATAACGAAAGAATCAATGTGCATTTAGCAAATGAAGGCGATGATTTTATTGAAGTATATGTACCAGGTAATGAAATTATCTCCATGCATGGTCATCAAATTAAGAATATTGAAGATGCAGTAAGAGATATTAGCATTTTACATAAGAAATTCTATGATACGATTTTGCTTGGACATTATCATAGTGGAAAAGAAATTCCATCTCATGAGGGAATACTTGGTGATGCTGAAGTGCTTATTAGTCCATCATTTATTGGTTCTGATCCATATAGTGACAAGTTATGCAAAGGAAGTAAGGCTTGTGTTAAGGTTTATGGTTTTGATAAATTGTTTGGGCATACAGAGACATATAAAATAATTTTGAATTAGAGGTGAAAATTTTGGATGTAAATTTATATTGCTGCTACTCTCTTCCACTTCGCAATTATTTACGAGATAACGGAATGAAATATAAACTATGTGCTTTAAATCCAAACTCTAAACAGAGATTTTGGGTTTATGTAAAAAATGAAAAATTAGATAATCTGTTAAATAAGTGGTCAGCCAATTTAGGTTAGACCACTTTTCTAATGGAGAATAATTATGTAGAAAACTATGGAGGTAAGAATGTACGGATTTATTTATATTACAACAAATCACATAAATGGAAAACGCTATATTGGTCAAAAAAATATGACAAACAAGGTTATTGGAAAGAATATCTTGGAAGTGGAATTATATTAGTAAAAGCAATTGAAAAATATGGAAGAGATAATTTTTCAAAAGAAATCATAGAAGAATGTGAGTCAAAAGAAAAATTGAATGATAGGGAACAATATTGGATTTCTCATTATGATGCGGTAAATTCTAATGATTTTTATAATATAGCGTCTGGTGGAGACGGTGGTAATACTTTAATTGGATATACTGATAAACAATTAGAAATACATAGTAAAGTATTGTCACATGCTCTAAAAGGTGTAATTAATCAAGGAATTGATAACCCAAATGCAAAACAAGTAATTTGTTTGAACAATATGAAAATCTTTGACACTACTGTAGAAGCTGGAAAATATGGTGGTGTTTGTGATACTTCAATTCAATCTTGTTGCAAAGGAATCACACATACAGCAGGAATTGATCCGACTACATGTGAAAGGTTACAATGGGAATATTATTATCCCAATAAAGAATATGAATTAAAAATTATTAAAAAGAAAAATAATCATCCAAATATTAAAAAAGTAATATGTTATACAACTGGAGAAATTTTCGATTCAGCTAAAGAAGCATCTAAAAAATATAATATATCAGAAAATGGAATATGCGGTTGTTGTAATTTTAAGTATTCAACAAATGGAACACTGTCTGATGGAACAAGATTACAATGGTTTTATTATGATTATTATTTATCTGATGATTTTAATATTAATAATCATCAAATTAAAATTAAAAATTCAGATGTCAAAATTCCAGTTTATATGTATGATTTTAATGGTAATTTTATTAAAGATTTTAAAACACAGGCAGAGGCAAATGAATATTTAGGTAATCGCAAAAATGGAACTTCACAAATATTAAGATGTTGTAGAGATGAAAGACCAAGTGCTTTTGGGTATATTTGGAGATTTTATAAAAAAGACAAGATTGATTCGATAAATATAAAAAATAGAATACGAAATAAATCTGTATTACAATATTCACTTTCAATGGAATTACTTAATGAATTTAAAAATACAAAAGAAGCGTCTAATTATTTAGTAAATGATGATAGTTATATTAGTGGTATTAGAAATTGTTGTAATAACAGGACTAAAACCGCTTATGGATACATATGGAAATATGCATCATAATTCACTAATTTCAAAACCATTATTTTGATTGTGAATTTGTATGTTTTACAATCATTTTAATGGTTTATTTTTTGGCTGACGAAGCCACTCGAAAAAGGGATTACAGTAGACACATCAAACCAGAATCCCTGAACCTTATTGGTGACAGACCATTGGGTAATTCCATAGGAGCGCTGTTAGGATACGAAATTTATGAGGTAGTAGACTCATTCTGAGCTGCTACCCTCTTTTTAGTTATAAAAAATAAAACAAAATTGCTGAAAAAGGCAAAATGAAATTAATTGAGAAAAAAGGAGATAAACATGACTAAAGATTTATTATTAAAAGAAATTGCAAACAGAGTTGAAGGTGCTTCAAAGGCAGATATTAAGGTAATTATTGATACTTTTGAAGACGTTATTTTTGACACATTAAAGGCTGATTCAAGTGAAAAGATTAAGTTTGGGAAATTAGGTACATTTTCTGTTAAGGAAGTTCCTGCTAAGGATGGTATTTCTGCCATTAACGGCAAACCTTGGCATACAGATGCACACAAAGAAATTGCATTTAAAATGAGTAAAACAAATAAAAATATTTAGTCTGAAAGGTCGTGATTATTATAAAAACCGTAGAAATATATGATTATGAACATTTTGCTTGTATAATTTCAGATACATATGATGACGTGACAATCGTTGATAAATTTAATTCAGTTGGAGTTGTTGCCAAATATGAAGATGCAAAGGAAATTATTAGAGAACTAATTGGACTTGGTTATGACATTACTAATGTTATATTAAACGATTCTCAGTGTAATGGATATGATGATGCTTACATTATTTCGTTAGATAATAAAGGAATTTGGTGTGAACCCGTTAAGAGAGATTCTGGTTATATCTATGTAGAAAATCAGGTTTGTTATATTTTCGGAAATTGTAACTCAAAGATTCTTGAAAAAATTGAATCTGATGAAATTTATGAAGTTAAGTTTTATGACGAAGACGATTGTGACTGCGAATGTTGCGATTGTGCAAATTGCAATCCTTCTACTTCTACTGTTTCATATTCTATTAATGGAAAATCTGTTGGTAAAGAAGAATATGAAAATGCTATGGCTGAAATAGACAAGAAGTATCAGGAATTTCGTGATGAATTTGCCGAGTTAATGAGATTGTTTTGGTAACGAATTATAAATAGACTAAATTGGCTTGTTAAAGGCTCATAAGAGGTTAATATGCCATTTTTGTCTTGCTGAGAGTGTGTGGTAAATACTGCACACTCTTTTTGTATGGGTGAGATGGTTCTTAGTTGAGGTTCGATTTCCTCAGTCGTCCATTGATTTGATGTTTCTGTGAATGGAAACAGAGAATATAAATATGTGCTCATAATTAGTGTCATAGCTGATTGTGGGATTTATGGAATGGGACAAATCGGAGTTGCAAACCGATTTGAGTAGAGTTTATTACCTTACCCCTCTCTCCCATTCTATTTTTATTGGTATTGGGTAAGGTGAAAGGGTAATGGTAGAAATATATGGGAACAAAAAATGTAAACAAACAATTGGAAACTATAAGAAATAGTTTTCCAGTAAAATTTTCGGAAGATGTTGTGTACAATTTATTGAATAAAAATATTGAAGTGGTATACAATGAAAAATTAAAATCGAGAAAATATTACTTAGATATTATTGATAATTATGGATATAAACATAGAACAGAATATCATCAAATGAAGAATGGTAAAGGAAAATATACATGTTTAAATAGATTCTTTTTAGGTAATCCATATACATATGATAATATAAATTTATATTGCAAATTAAACAATATAGATTTACATATAGATGGAACTAATCTCCCTATTAATGGTGCATCACGAGAAAAGATGGATTACATTGATTCAAAAGGAAATATACATAATATAACATGGAATCAAGTACAGCATTATACCTTTCAATATCAAGATGGATATGAAGATGTTAAAGCTAAAAGAAAATCCGAGAGAGAACTTTCAAAACAAGATGTAGTAAATATTGTTATGAAAATGCAAGAACGCAAGGGTTCACCATTGGATGTATATGATTTTTATCCAAAACAAAAAGACGGTGTTGGTATTAGAACTGTACGAAAATTTTGGGGTGAATTATGGCTAATGCAAAAAGAACTTGGAATGAAAATAACTGGTAAACATGGAAGCATTTTATCAGATGAAGATACCATCAAAGAAATTAATGATGTGTGTAATCGGATAAAAACTGAAGAAAATAGAAGTGTTATTACATATAACGACTTTAGGAAATATGGTACTTATGCAGACAATCGCAAATATGCAGAAGTTTGTAAGAAATTAAAGAATTGTTCTTTCCGAGAATATATAAATTCATTAGGATATGAATTACAAAAAGCAGGAAATGGGATGAATTATAAATTCGATGATGGAGAAGTTACAACATCTTTATATGAATATGAATTTAGCAGATTTTTGAGAAGTAATAATATTTTATTTAATGAAAGTTATTTTAGAAATATTCCATATAAATCTATAGATAATTCTTATAATGGCAATATGAATTGCGATTATCTTATTATTTTCAATAATAAAAAAGTCTATATAGAACTTGCTGGCATACTTGGAAATAAAGGTCATCAAGAAGCTTATCGAAATAATACCCCAATAAAATCAAAGTCAAAAGAATTGTATCGACAGAAATTATACCAAAAGCGTGACATTTTTGAACGAAATGGACTTGATTATTATATTTTATTAAAAGATGAAATGAACGAAGAAACATATAGAAACATATTGAATAAATATTTAAAAGAAGTGGCTTAGTATTTACTACTATCTCACTTCTTTTTGTTTGAAAGGAAGTGAGAAAAATGTCAAGATTTACAGTCTATAATCATATTGTAACAGATGAAAAATATGCAAAAATCAATAAGGATAATATTGATTTAATGGATGATTGGATAGAATATTTGCAATCAATTGATAGAGCACCACAGACACTCCACGCTTATCGAAATGACTTAAAGGTATTCTTTACATGGAATCTTGAGTTCAACGGGAACAAATTCTTTCCTGATTTAACTAAACGTGAAGTCGCAAAGTTCCAAAATCATGCATTAAATACATGGGGATGGAGTTCAAATAGAATTAGACGAGTAAAATCAACTCTTTCTTCTTTATCAAATTATATAAGAGATATTCTTGATGATGAACCTGAATTTGAAAACTACAAACCCATTATTAGAAAAATTGCAAATCCAGCCAAGGAAGTTGTAAGAGAAAAAACAATACTTTCTGATGAACAAGTAGAATTATTATTAAGCACTCTTGTTGAAAGAAAAGAATATGAAGCTGCTTGCGCAGTAGCTGTACTTGCTTTTTCAGGAATGAGACATGCAGAGTTATTACAAATGAAAGTTGAATATTTTAATGACGATCATTTTGTCTATGATTCTATGTGGAAGACAGATAAAGTAAGAGCAAAAGGTTTCGGGAAAAACGGTAAGCAAATTAATAAATTTATATTATATAGTGCAAAACCATATTTAGATTTATGGTTAAAAGAGCGTGAAAGATTGGGAATAGAAAGTGAATGGTTATTTGTGACAGTTTCTATTGATAAAGAAACAAAACAAAGAATATATCATCAACGAAGAGATGTGAGTTCATGGATTCAAATGATGGAAGATATTCTAGGTGTTGATGCATATTGCCATATGTTTAGACACTATACATGTACACGCTTACATAGATTAAATTTACCAGCTCACGTAATTCAGGAATTTTTCGCATGGTCTAGTGCAGAAATGCTCAGCATCTACAACGACCTGACTGCTGAAGATGAATTTGGAAAATATTTCGATAGGGATGGTGTAAAAGAAGTTAAACAGGGTTCTTTAACAGACGCATAATTAATGTAATTCGTGAAGATACTGAAGATGCCGATGAAGCTTTCGTCTAACACCAACCTCTTATTCACACAAGAGAATAAATACACACAGCAGAAAGCACCCACTAATCATCCAGAATTGTAACAAATGAGAGTCTGAAACTGGCTCTGGATGAACAAGTTAAAAATTACCTATTAGGTAATCTTCTCCAATAGTTACGCACGAATTCAATCTTTCCAAATCTCATACGAGTGTAACTACTGACAGGAACTATATATGGATAAATACATATAAACATAGAACTTCACCAGACCTTTCATAGAAATGATAGAAAGATTAGTGAGTGCAGAATAATTATAATAGATATTCTTTGATGTGTAAACAGAAAACAAATAAAACCCTTAAGTGGGCAACAAAACAGAGAATATATAAGTATCACATCTTGGCATTTGCTATTCACGTAGCATCGTAAGTCCCATTACTGCATTTTGGTAGAGCTGATTTTATAGCAACTCTAGTGTGCACGAAACTTTAATGCGGTATATCTTCTTTTTTATTAAACTCTGCAACGAATTTTATGTAATTTTGTGACAAAATCCCAATCAAGAGTTTTGAACTGCCAACAGATATATTGTCAGTTGGATGTTTTAGGAAAAATGGGTTTCGTGATTCTCTGCGTTAATGAGAAACTATAATGAACAAAAATCTTCGGATTTTTACATGGAGAGGTATTTATACCTAGCCTTGATTTTTATGTGACTGGTGTCCGGTCTGACGATCTGGAAAGACAGATAAAAACCAATTGTTTTACCGGGTTATTAAGTTGCTGTATGTAAGTATGTGGCTATGATACTCACTTATTTTTGAGGTAAAGATATGGAGTGTCACTACATAAGCGCAATGTATTTTGGGTGGCACAGGTAGTAATCTCCTTCTCGTGCGTTGGTTAGCGAGTAAATATGATTGAAGTGATTTGAAGAGCATGAATGAATTGTTTAACTTTTTATTCTAAATAACTGGATGTGTACAGTCCAAGTCAACTAGTTGGTGCTTTATGTTGACATTTGCGTATGGCTCTATGGAAGAATTGGTTAATTCGTCTGACTGTCTATCAGAAGATTATGGGTTCGAGTCCCATTAGAGTCGCTAGAGACACTTGACTTTATATTTTTTCAAAGCACTCTATAAAAAGGTTACGAAAAATAGAATTGTTAAATAAAAAAAAGTAGTTTTGCGCTACTCTTCTATTTCATTAAAACAACGCTTTCATTGGGAGTGTTGTAGAGAATAATAATATATAAGATAGTTGCAAATATCTTAAATACGATAAGAAAGGCAAGATAATCCTAGGTAAAAAGTAATGTACATTACACTCAGGTATATGAGTGAATCCAATTTACAATGAGTATCTTACATTCTTGCGAGATACGACCAAACAACCATTAGAAGACCTAAAAGAAGGCTACTTTTGGCTTGATAAATCCATTATTAAAGGATTTGATAAGCAAGGAAATGAACATAAATTCTATCGAGTGAAGATTGAAAATTCGCTTGAAAGCGTTGATTGTTTCAAATTAAAAAATTATGATAACGTTTCAGATGTTGATTTAGCAAGTTGGCAAGATTTAATTGAATTACAAAAGAAACATCTAATGCAAATTGAAACTGATTCGTTAAATCTAATCAAAGAAAAGATGGAGAAATATAATACATACACTCCAATTATTCCAGTATCTATGGGTAAGGATTCAATGCTTACCTGTCATCTAGTCAGAAAATTATATCCAGAAACAAAAGCAATATTTAATAATACATCGCTTGATTGTGCTGATACATACAGAATGGTTAAAGATTTTCCTAATTGTGAAATTATGAACCCGAAGAAGGGATTTTATCAATATGTAAAATCAGATAATATGATACCAACAAGATTTGCAAGATTCTGTTGTAGGATTTTTAAAGTTGGTGTAATGGTTTCGCAGCTTGACCACAATCATCCTTATCTTATGTGGATGGGTATGAGGAATGAAGAGTCAAATACTCGTAGTGGTTATCAGGATGAATGGGTCAATGAAAAGGAATGGGGAAAGACCTGTTGGCAAGGTATTCTTCCTATTAGAAAATGGTCTGAAATGGATGTATGGCTTTATACAATTTGGAAAGATATTCCTATCTGTCTAAAATACAAAAAGGGGTATTCTCGCCAAGGCTGTAATATTGCTTGCCCATTTGCGAGTAAATCGACTTGGATACTTGATAAATATTGGTATCCAAATATGCGTGAGCGTTGGGAAAATATTTTAAAGGAAGACTTCATCAAAAATAAAAAATGGATAATTATGAATTGTACTATTGATGAGTATGTTAAACAAGCTTGGAATAGCGGAACATTCAGAGATGAACCAACCGATGAAGTCATTCAGGAATTTGCGGAGTACAATGGATTGAATGTTGGCGATACGAAAGTAGCAAGACAATATTTTAATAAGTATTGTGATGAGTGTGAAAAGAGAATAAAAGATAAGACAACGCTGGCAATGAATATGAAATTCCACGGAAGAGATGTGTCAAAATTCTTATGTAAGAAATGTTTCAAGAAATTATATGAGATGGATGATACTAAGTGGGATATGTATGTTGAATCGTTCAAAAGAGATGGTTGTGCGTTATTTTAGAAATAATAAAGAGAGGTAGTTCTTCTACTTCTCTTTTTAAAAATAATATAAATATAGTCAACTATGAGAGAATCGTCCGTTTCATTGACGGATAGTTGAATTATAGGTGGAAGACATATGGAAGTCATGAACCATATGAGTTGGTAATCGCTCGCACCACTCTTCCATCTATTAATAATAAGCGAGCAAGAAAGTGAGCGAATAATTATGAAAACAAAAGTATGTTCAAAATGTAAAAGAGAATTGCCTCTTGACATCGATCATTTCAATCATAAATGTGATACAAAAGATGGCTATACTTCAAGATGCAAAGAATGTTTAGGAAGAAAATTTACTAATTACTTAACCCATATACCTAAAAATGGTTATAAGTTTTGTATAAAATGTGATAAAGAATTACCAATATCAATAAAATATTTCCCACCAGATAAATCATGTAAAGATGGGTTTAGAAATGTATGCAGATGCTGTGGGAAAGATGGTCATTATATGGATGATGATTATACTCCTGAATTACCATGGTCTGATGAAGATATGTCATTATTAAAAAGAATATATAAGGACTATACAAATGAAGAACTTGTAGAAAAATTTTTCCCTAATCGTACAAAACACGCATTAGATACTATAGCATATAAAAATGGATTCTCTTGGAAAACAAAAGATACCTATAAAAGAAGTAGAATCCAGAGTGCAAAGAAGGTTTCGAAACTTTTAAGAGGTAGAATAATGTCTGAGAGTACTAAGAAAAAATTATCAGATTCTAAAAAAGAATATTATAAAACACATGAACCTTGGGCGAAAGGTAAACATTTTTCAAAACAACATTGTGAGAATATTAGTAAAGCAAAAATCGCATGTGGCAAATGGAAAGGAAATGATAATCCAAGACATATAAATCCTTTAAATGGTTCTCTTAATGGCAACTGGCATGGAGGGACTACAAATTTATTACAAGAATTGCGATCAAATACAAAAGATTGGTTTAATGAATCAGCAGCATTTTGTAATTATATCTGTGTAATAACAGGGAAAAGTTTTGACAATATTCATCATACCACTCCATTCAAAGATATTGTTAATCAGATGTTTGATCTTACAAGATTAGATAAACGAAAAGTTGTTGCTGATTATTTAGTTGAAGAATTTGACAACATAACAGAAGTTTTGAAAACGCTACATATTGAATATGGCTTTGGAGCATGTTTAAATAAAGATGTACATAAATTATTTCATGATAATTATGGATATATAGATTTTTCACCATATGATTTTTTAGGCTTTGTGTATCGTATTGATATTGGTGAATTTGATAATTGGTTCAAAGAAAATAAACTACCAATTGATATAAATTATGAATATATAGAATACTTAGAAAGCACTCTATCCGCTCTGGATTTGAGTGCTTAATTGATTGAATAAAAGGAGGTGTAGTTAATTGGCTACAGTACAAACTAAGGAAGATAAGGTAGTTGAAAATATAACAGCTACACCAAAGATAGATGTGAATGTTGAAATAAATATTCCACGTTCAGCTATACCATTCGATGAAACAAAACATAAATATAAGTGTACATCGTGTGGAAAAGGTTTTACTAAACAGCAAGGAAATTTTCAGAAAACTAATGATGTTTTATATCAAGCAAATGGAGGATATTTACCTTGGTGTAAAGAATGTACCGATAGATATGTAGAGCAAGTAACTGCTCTCTTTTCGAATAATGAAGAACATGCAATGAGAGATTTTTGTCAGCGAGCCGGTTGGAATTATGATATATCTGCCCTTGTTGCTTCACGAGAAACATATAGTGGACATCGAGATAGATCACGTATTTCTCATTATGCAGCAAAGAAAAATTTAAACTGTGGTGGAAGAAAAACATATATAGATTCTTTAAAACACGATTATTTAGAAAAACAAAACGAAATTATTACATCTAAAGAACAAGTAAAGTCTGACGATGTATCTGTAACAAACACAGCTATTGATAGATGGGGAACGGGACTTACTGAATGGGATTATAAAATTTTGGAAGACCATTATAAGATGCTTAAGAAAAATAATCCTAATGCAGATAATAACCAAGAGATATTCATTAAATCACTTTGTAATTTAAACTGGTTACAGGCAAAAATACTTAGAAATGATAATTGCGATACATCAAAATATGCGACACTTGTTGAACAATATAGTAAGACATTTAAACAGGCAGGGCTTAGAACTGTAGAAGAAAAAGATTCTAGCAATGACGAAACATTTTGTATGACGCTTGGATTTATCTCAGATTATACACCAGAAGAATTTTATTTGGATAAACAACTATATTCAGACAATGATAAAATTGGAGAATATATTGATAGACATATCTTACGTCCTATGATGAATCTTGAGACTGGTGATTCTGTAAGAGATAAAGAATATTTTGTGCCGGAGACAGATGATGAAGAAGAATAATTTGGTACAATACGCAGACAAAAATCAGTTAGAATTATACAAAAAATTCCCTTCTACTCATTATCTAAGTAATCAAAATAATGTTTTACATATGTTGGCATGGGCTACTTTTTGGCGTAGAAACATGCATCGTTTTGTAATGGATTATCTTAAAATTAATCTTTTTGAGTATCAACAAATTGCAATATATCTTATGGGTGTATCAAACTTAATATGTATTATCGCTAGTAGAAATGATGCAAAATCATTTATTGTAGCCGTTTATGCTGTTGCACGATGTCTTTTATATAAAGGGACAAAATTTCGTATAGGTAGTGCCACGAAAAAGCAAGCAAAACTTATTGTATCTGAAAAAATATTAGATGAACTTTGTGAGTGGTCGCCAATTTTACGAAAGGAAATAGAATCGTGGAGTACAAGCGATAATGATATTTATGTAAAATTTCGTAATGGATCAAAAATAACCGTATTTGTAGCAAATGAAAATGCAAGAGGACTCCGTTCAAATGCTGTTACACGAGAAGAATGTAGGCAGATTGATAAAAAAGTAGAAGACTCTGTTATTTCTCCTTTCCAGACACCAAGAAAGCCAAAATATATGTTAAATCCTTTTTATGGTCAAAATAAGGATTTAGAAGAAGAACCTATTGATATTTATATTAGCTCGTCTTGGTATGATGATGGAAATTGGATGTGGGATATTGCAGATCAAGCGTTTGATGCTATGAAAAAACATAAAGGTGGTGTAATGCTTGCTTTTGATGAGAGTATCACATTAAAACATGGTTTAAAAACCATGAAACAGTTAAAGAAAGAAAAGAAAAAACAAGATCCTGCTACTTGGAAGATAGAATTTTTAAATCTCAAAGTTAGAGATTCAGTATCTTCTTATTTTACATATGCAATGCTTATTAATAGACAAAAACTTAAACATCTCTTCTATCCTCGGACGACTATTGATTTTAAGAGTGGAAAGAAAAATAAATATGCTATTCCTAAATTAGATAATGAGATAAGAATTATTTCAAATGATATTGCTTTTGTCGCCGGTGATAAGAACGATAACTCTGTCTACAGTTGTATTAGAGCAATTCCTGAGATAACAACATACAATGATGAAAATAATGTTGTAGAGGTAAAACAAGGATATAGAAGAGAATATCCTTATATTGAATCTAACCAAATTGGAGATACTACATTACAAGCAATTCGTATTCGTCAATTGTATGAAGATTTCAATGCTGATTATATTGTAATCGATGCTAGGAATGGTGGTCTTCAAATTGTATATGCTTTACAAAAAGTCCTATATGACGAAGAAAGGGGGATTGAGTATTCTCCTTTGAAAACTATGAATAATAAGGATTACGCTAAGGTATGTCAAGATCCGAATGCTAAAGAATGTATTTATGTTATTAATGCTACGCAAAATCTAAATAGTGATATAGCAATTGCATTTCGTAAAAATCTTATGGAAAATAAAATAGATTTTTTAGTAAACTTAAATACTGGGAAAGAAGAAGTTTTATCTTCTTATACAGAATACACACCCACAAATGATTCAGATATACAAATTCAATTTGAAATGCCATTTATTCAAACTCAGTTAATGATAAATGAATGTGCAGAATTGCAATATGAACGTATGCCACAAACAGGTGTAATTAAAATACATGAACAAGGAAAGAACCGAAAGGATAGATATACGAGCTGTTCTTATGGTTCTTATTTTATTGACCAATTGGAACATGATTTGTTATCAAAAGATACAAAAACAAATTATTCTTCTGCTCCACGTATGGTTAGTACAATATCATTCTAAGAAAGGAGATGGAATATGTCAGAAGAAAATACAGAAAATTTTGAAGTGACACTTGCTTCAAAAACAGATGACGGTGATACTGTTGTATTGACTTCAGCAGAGACCGCAGAAAAATGGTTATCTGATGCATTAAAAAAATATGATCCGTCTAATCGTCAATATTCTGCATATCTGAATGATAGATCATCTCAAACAACTGTAACACAAGAGGTATTGGATACACTTGCAGTAGATCCGCAAAATAATGTGGATAAAATTAAGCAAATTAATTCAATCGTCAAGTATTACATAAATAGTGATGATATTATTGGCAAGGTTGCAGAAACTATTGAAACAAATGTAAATACTGAATCCAGACTTAGTTATAATAATTTTGGTTCTCAGCGAAATAAAAATAAGACTCTTGAAAAGGCAAAACAAATTATTAATTCTTTTAATGAGTCGATTGATTTAAAGGAATTCATTCGTAAAGGAATACCTACAACCTATACGAATGGAACGTATATTGCTTATCTTCGTCATGAAAATGGCGATTATAAGATAGATTATTTTCCTATTGGAGTTGCTTTAATTTCAAATTACACAATTGGGAACAAACCAGTTGTGTTAATTGATATAGAAGCTCTAAAGAGTAAACTTTCAAATAATTATCCAAAAACTCGTAAAAAGAAAAACCCTTTATTCTTCAAAAATATGGAAGAAGAAATTATGGCAAATTATCCTTCTGAAATTTATCAGGCATATAAGGATAAGGAACAATACGCCAAATTGGATATTAGATATTCTGCTGTATGTAGAATTGGAAATCTTAATGGGAAATATGGTCTTACCCCAATATTCAGAGCATTACCTTCTACTCTTATGTTAAAAACATTTGAAGATGCAGATAGAGTTACTGCAAAGGCAAATGCAAAAAAGATAGTATTTCAGAAACTTCGTAAAGAAGTAATGGGAAGCGATTATAACAAAGATGGTTTTGATATAATGGCATATGCTCATGAAAACTTAATGGCAGCATGGAAACAACAAACTGTTTTGGTTACGTGTCCTCCCGCTGTCGAAAACATTTCTTATGTAGAAAGCAAAACGGAACTTACGGATACGAATACCATTAACAGTTATCGTACTCGTACTCTTTCTACTCTTGGTATTTCATTTTTAATGGATACATCTTCACAATCTGTTTCTACTGCTACAATTTCAGTTAGTCAGCTTATGAAAACAATAAATAAAATTGGCGAGCAGCTTGAAACAGTTCTTGAAAGTTGGTATAAGCAGATTCTTCAAGATAATGGAATTAGTGTGGAATATGCACCTAAAATTACTATTATTGATTCTGAACAGTTAGAGGCAGATGTCAGAAAAGACCTTGCTACCACTCTATATACAACATTTAACGCAAGTTTGGAAACAACACTTGGAATGCTTGGAATTAATGTTGAAGATGAAGCAGCAAAGAGAATTTCTGAAAACGAAAAAGGATATGATAAAATATTTGCTCCTAGACTTACAGCTTATACGAATTCGGGGAATTCTAATACCACTGACGACAAAGGTGGTAATCCAAGAGAATCAACAAATAAGACCAAAGAATCTTATGACGAAGAATATAATAAAACAAGGAAAGGTGGTGCTTAATCATCAAACAAATTGATGTAATTGTCCCACTTTACAACACATCGCACGAATATGTGTCAAAAGCACTTATGTCAATTGCGATGCAAAATATTAGCGATATAGTCCGAGTTACAATTGTAGATGATAATTCTTTTACTGACTATTCGGATTTAATCAATACATTTAATAAATTGCTTAATATTCAGTATATCAAATTACAGAATAATCAAGGTGTTGGACATGCTAGACAAGTTGGATTTAAATCAACAACGTGTCCATATGTAACCTATTTAGATGCAGATGACGCTTTCTATAATGAATATAGTTTAGCACTACTCTATGAAAAAATACTCAAAACAAAATGTGATTTTGTTAGTGGTAATTTTATTCGTGAGTATAATTCTGAATCTACCGAATCATGCCTTCCTTCTCAACCGAAACTATCTAAAGTCCTTGGTCGAAACCAGACTTGGGTATTCTCTCGCCTGTTCTCTAGGGACTATTTAGTTTCACATAATATATATTTTTCTGACATGCGATATAACGAAGATGTTTCATATATGCAGTTGTGTCTATGTCAATCTAAAAGTCACGAGTATATTAATAATACTGTTTATGTTCAGCATTGTAATATGAACTCGCTTACTCGTTCTGACAATGAATTTCACAAAAATGCAAAAGGATTAATTAATTTTATAGAAGCACTCTCCTATTCTCATATGAGAAAACGTGAGTTGAATCTTATTGAAACTGAAAAATCTAAGGAACAAGTTGCTGATGGTTTGGCAGTTGGTTATTGGTATTTTATTCAATGTTATAACGAAGAATCAACCGAATCTTGCGAGAAATATTTGGAAGCATTTCAAAAATTTTACAATATGGTCACTGATGACTATTCTGGAATAATTCAAAGTGATTTATTAAAACATAGTTATTTTGTTAGTTTGAATTCGATGGTGGAATTGTCTAATAAATATATTCCTACTATTGGATTTTATGAACTAATGAATGATTTAGAAACAAACAAACATAAAGTCAATGACGTATCTTCTTATGGATATGAACTTGGCTAGAAAGTGAGGTACGAAAATGGACAATTTTGAAATGTCCTCTTCTGTATTGGAACTTTCAGAACACAAAACATACATAGAGCTTACTCGTAGGTCGTGTTACTACAATTATCCAAATGGAAACAACGTACAGCTTAATAGTGATAATGCCGAAGAAATGGCAGAGACTTTAATCAATCAACCCGTCGTTGCAAAATATAAAAAGATTGCAAACAAGGATGATTTGGGTGGTCACGAATGTTCTATTGATAAAAATGGAAATGTAAAGTTTGGTACGGCAACTATTGGTGTAAATACTGCTGTTGAAGTCAAAGATGATGACGTAACTCTTTATAGTGGAGAAACAGTCAATACACCGTGTTTATTTGTTACAAGTCGAATTTGGAAAAGAAACAGTTCTGTTTGCAATGCAATTAAAAGATTATTTAGTCTTGGTCAATTGCATAGTTCTTGGGAAATTCTTTCTGAAAAAACAGAAATGGTTGACGGTGTAAAGGTATTAAAAAAATATCTTTTTGAAAGTGACTGCTTATTAGGGTCACGTACTACTCCTGCATACGGAAATTGTGCAGAAACTTTATGTATGGCAAGTTTGGATGAAGAAAGTCCAGAGATGTTAATAGCCGAAGCATTGGCTAATGACATATATAACACTGAGGCAAAGGAGGATAATATGGCTAAAACTCAGGAAATCGCTGAAGAAAAAGTAGTCGAAACTCCTACTGAGGCAAGCGAGGTAAAGGTTGAAAATACCGATACTCCTGTTGCGGAAGTAAGTGAAGGCGAAACTTCTGAAAGTGAAAATAAAGAAGAAGCTGAGAAGTCAGAAGAAATTTCTGAAGCTAAAGACGAAAAACCGTTTGAAGTTGAAAAATCAGAAGAAACACTTGAATCATCGGCTCTTACTGTTAGGGATTTAAGAGTAAAAATTTCTGAAATATGTAGACAAACATATCGTTGGTTCTATGTTTGCTTTATGTTCCCAGCAGAAAATTATGTATTAGGTAAAACAGATGAAAATGGTGAAAATGAACTTGATTATGTTAAGTTTACATACACAGTCAATGGTAACGAGGTTACTGTTGGTGAACCCGAAAAGGTTACTTTATCTGTAAGCGTTGCTGAAATCAATAACACTGTTGCTGAAAAGAATGATGCTATTGTTAAAGCAAATGCAGAAATTCAGACTTTAAAAGCAGAAAATGATGCACTTCTCTCTTATAAAGAAAGATGTGAAAAAGAAGATGCTGAAAAGGCTGAAAATGAACTTTCTGAAAAGAAAGAAGCATTAAAGAAATATGCTTTAGATTCTAAGCAGATTACAGAGGCAGAGCTTGAAACAGATGAATTCAAGAAAATAATTGATAAGTTAGATAAGGCTCAGCTAAGTGAAATTATTTCTGATAGAGTTGTTGCTTCATTATCAAAAGAATCAAAAGCAGAAACAAAAGTTGAAACTTCTGAGGTTGAAGTAGAAAAGCCACAGGCTAATCTTGAAACAGCCGAGGATAACGAAATTGATGTGGACAACATCATTAAATCATTTTTAAGAAAATAATGGAGGTATCTTAAATGTACAGAGTATTACAGGGACATAATGGTAAAGTTGCTGACGCAACATATGTGGCTGGTGCAGATATGAAGAAAGGTATGCTTGTTGTAAAGGGTACTGATGGAAAGGTAGTTTTTCCTTCTACTGCTACTGATAAAAATGTATTTTTCGTAGGCAAAGAATTAATTGCTACAGGAATTGATGGAGATCGTGATCTTCCAGATTATAGCGATGTATTTGAAAATATCAAAGAAGGTGAATTCGTTACATCAGAACAGCCAGTTAGCGGAGAAGTTTATTTCACAGACCAGACAACAGGAACATTCTCAGTTGGTGGATATGCAACTGTAGGAACTGACGGTAAACTTGTTTCCACTACTGCTGCCACAAGAATTCAGGTAAGAAATACAGCAGCTAAAGATTGTGGAACACACATAGGAATTGAAGTTGCTATACTTGATTAATTTAAATTAAATATAAAATTTTCATTAGACGCTTTATGCGTCTTATTTTATTGCAAATAATTTACGGAGGTAAACAAAAATGGCATTAAATACAGAAATTGCTGAAATTATGAATACAAGCGGTCGAGTATATGAGGTCGCTGAAAAGGTTGTTGGAAAATGCAACCTTAACGCTGAAGACAAGGAAATCGCACAGGTAGTAGATGCTTGGGCAAAGAAAATCGGAGAAACAGGAAATGATGAAGGTCATGAAATTTCACAGTTAATTCTCAAGACTATTTCCGATCCAGTATATGATAAGCCAGATGAAATCATTGATATGATGTTTGACAGGGATTCAATTGGTGAATTCGATGACTACGAAATTGAAAAGACACCAAAAAACACATTAGTTGCTTATGATGCTGCTAAGGGTGGAAACGTAAATAAATCTTACATTGATGGCTCTATCTTAAAGCCAACATGGAAACATGGACAGGTTGAGACAGAACTTTCTTACGCTCAGTTAAGACGTGGCGGATTTAAGTCAATCGCTCAGTTATCAGTATTTGCTAAAGAAGCACTTGACAACAAGAAGATTAAAGATGCTTTCACAGCACTTGATAAGGCTATTGTTGGTGGTGAACAGGTAATCAATGTAACAGGTGGGGTATCAGCTCTTACAGTTGCAAATATGGACGCTCTCTCACTCTATATAATGGATATGCTTGACGCTGGTGATACTGCGTTTGCATTTGGTTTAAACAAATATGCTCAGAAGATTGCTCAGCTTCAGGGTGCAAACTCTTTTATGAGTGATAATATGAAAGATGCATACAACAGATATGGTCTTGCTAAAGAATACAATGGATTATTAATCGGTGGATTCTCTGGACAGAAGAAAGCATCTGATGGTGAACTTCTCGTTCCGGATAAGCGTATTTTCGGAGTAAGCGGTAAGATAGGAACAATTTGTGATAGAGGGGATCTTAGAGTATATCAGACAATGGATAACAATAAAGAAAAGGTATCTCTTAAATTCACAGGTTATGAGTATGGTATCAAGATTACAAGACCTGATAAGGTTGCTAAGATTGCATTTACTCAGTAATTAATAATTAAAGGAGGGTGTATCTACACTCTCCTTATTCTATGAAAGAAGGAAGGGAATTTTTATGGCATTAAAAGATAGTGCTTTTGTAAAAGTATATAACTATAATCCATTTATTTTAGCAGTTGGGGATAAAATGTTAGCCCCTTGTTATAACTATGATGAACCAACATATGAATCTATTTCTGTTGATCAATTACAGTATATTAATTCAAATTCAAATGCTGTAAGAAATGGTTTGGTTCGATTTGATAAAAATGAAGAAGATGATATTTATGCTGAGTTAGGTGTAGATAAATCAAGAATTATTAAGAATGAAGAAATTGAAAATATAATTTTACATCCTACTCAGGAAAAATTGCAGAAACTACTTGAGATTATTGACTCTTCTGTATTTGATAGAGTTGTGACAATTCATCAGGGGTTAATTAGTTCTGGTGCTTATGATATTTCTAATCGTGTCACTATGGCAATTGAGGAACGTGAAAAAGAATTTCGTAGAAATATTCTTACAACAAATATTAAACTTACTTCAAAAGTTGAACAGAAAAACTCAAATGATGAAGAAGTTGAAAATATTAAAAAACAAAATGCTGATTTGCAGAATCAGTTAAATCAGATGCAGGAAATGATGAAACAGCTTTTGGCTACTCAGAACAAAGTTGATGAAAATAAAACTGTTTCTACTTCTACTCCTAAGAAAAAATCGGGTAGACCTGCAAAAACAACAAAATAGAATGGAGGGTTGCTTATGACGTCTTATGAACAATTGTATGCTCCATTTTTTGACAGAATTGAAAAAGATGCTAATTTTTTTAGTTATTACAATCTAACCAAAGACGAGGCATTGGAAATTGCAAAAAGTCGTACAAGGAATTACTTATCTGAAGCAATTTCTATTTGGAAAAGGAACTGTACTTTAGATTTCGAATTAGAAATGAATGACGATGTAGAAGAAATAAGCGGAACCCTTACTAATGACGAAATAAATTTATTAGCTGATTTAATGTATGAAGTATACATATCAAGAGATGTGGTTACATTGAAATCTATGGTAAATGCACTTACTTCTACTGATTTAAAAATGTTACATTCTCCGGCAAACGAAAGAAAAACTTTTATGGATATGTATAATACATTGAAATACAATAATGAAGTTGCTATGTCACAGTATAGTGGTAGAGATAGAAAAACGGGTAAGCGAAAAGTTATTGATTATTCTCAATACGGGATTTAGAGGTGATGGTTATGATAGATATTGATTATTACCGAAAAATTCAGAATGCTTGTGGTGTTGAATCATTGCGAGATGCACAAAGAAATCAAGTCAAACAAGATTTGAATAGAGATTTTAATAACACATTAGACGCTTATCGAGTAATCATTGATGACGTGGAACAAGATTTAACAATTTTAAAAACGAATGATTCTCATACTAAGAAAATTAAATCAAGACCAAATGAAAGTTTTAATGCTGGGCAGATTGTATATTGGCAAAATTCCCATTGGTTGATAAATGAAGTTGACACTAATAACGACATTATTACTCATGGTAAAATGGTTGAGTGTAATCATATATTATATTGGCAAGATAATAGTGGAGATATTATTAGTAGATATGTATATGTAGAAGACTTTACGAAATATTCAAACGGAGAGACAGGTAATTCGACTATTATTATAGGTGATAATCAGTATGGAGTTTATATTCCTATAGACAAAGATACCAAAAAACTCAAACGTGGTATGCGATTCGTATTCGATTTTGAAGATTCGGAGAATCCAGATGTTTATGCTTTAACTAATAGAAAAATTAATCTGTATAACTACGAGACTATTAACAAAGGTGGAATTATTTTATTTACATTTTCATTTGATGCCTTTAATTCTGCTACAGATAAAAAGGTTATGTTAGATGATGGTAAACAAATTTGGATTTGTAATTATTCTTCTTCTACTTCTACTCCTATTATTGTTGGTGGCGATACGCTTCGAGTTGGGTGTAAAAAGACTTTTAGCATTGAAACTGTTTATGATATTAAATGGGTTGTAATTTCAGATTTTAATATTGAAACAAAAATAATGAATAATAAAATTCAATTATTCGTAGATGATGATTCTCTTGTTGGAGAATCTTTTATTTTGAGAATTTTAGATGCCAATAAGAACGATTCTGTTTTAGCAGAAAAAACAATTACTATTATATCTAGTATTTAGAAAGGGGTTTGAATGGAAACAGTTTTAAAAGATTTAGGAAAATATAAATCAAATATTCTTACCTCTTTGTTAAATTCAGATGATATTAAAGACATTATAACAGATGGGAAATATGACGAAGATGAATGGTATGGAATAAATGATGACGATAATGGAATTTTATATAAACAAATTTTCCCTACATTATATATAGATGAAACTCAGACAGAGGTTAAATCTTATATTTGTTTTGATACAGAATGTCCTCGTATTCCAACAGGAACAACAAAAAATGTAAAAATTATCATATGGTGCTTATGCCATAAACAACATATGAGATATAACAAAAAAGGCTATTGGGGGAATAGAGCTGACATATTAGCGGATGCAGTAGAGCAAACATTGAGAGAGTTTGAAAAGAACAATATGGAAAAAGGTAAAGGAAAATATGGAATCGGTTCATTACAGTTAGAATCTGTAACGATTAGAAGTTCTGACAACAAGAAGTATTATGGCAGACAACTTGTGTTTAATGCTCCTGATTTCTTATTTAAAGACAAAGAATGAAGTTAAGTTATTTCGATTTATTGTCACCTACTCCTATTAATATTCAAAATGTGGGAAATATTGTTTCACCAAAACTCAAAGATATAGCCGAAATTGGTATCGAAAACTATGATTTTTACAATTCAATTTTGTTAGCAGATTCTTCGTTTTTCTATTCTCTTATTGGACAAGAGGCAAAACAAAATAGCGAAGAAAACATATATGATTTATTCACATCTAATGATAACACATCAAAGTTGCTTCAAGATGCTTTGAATTTTTTCTTTGTTGAAAATGTTATTTTTTACAAAGAAGAAAAAATTTTTTTAGTAGTTAAAGATATAAATGATATTGGAAATAGTATTGTTGGCACTGTAAATAGATATATTTACAATGAATTAACTGATGTTATCTTACAGTTAAACAATATTAAAAAAAGAGATGAAAATGATATATCTAAAATAAAAAGTAAAAAAGCAATGAAAATTGCTCAGAAAATTAAAAACTTCAAGTCAAAAATGAAATCTAATAAGAAAAAAGATGAGAATATGGAACTTGGGAATATAATTTCTGTCGTAGCAAATAGACATAAATCTATTAATATGACAAATGTTTACCAATTAACAGTTTATCAATTATGGGATTCCTATTTTAGATTAATTGATAACTCTATTTATGAAGTGCAGTCAACAAGCGCTGCGGTATGGGGAGATAAAGATTTTGATGTTTTGTCTTGGACGAAAAGAATTAATAATTAAGACCTTGTAGATCTTTTTTTATTACATAAAATTACGGAGGTAGAAATTATGTCAAATAAAAATATGGCAAATAGAGAGGTATGTGACCTTATTTTCGTAGATTATTCTACAAAGAAACCTTTCTTAAATTGTGATTTCGCAAATGTTACAACAACTGAATTGACGGGTGAAAATGTATATGCTTATGGTGGCAAGGGACATCCTAAAAAAGTAAGTTTCACTGGTGAACGTGGTGGTACTATCACTATTGAAACACAGATTCAGACTGTTAAGTTATGGCAGTTAATCACTGGTGGAGAAGTTTCAAAAACAGCAAAATTCATGGCTAGAGAAGAAGTTACTGTTGGCACAGGTGGAACAGAAGTAACATTGTCTGAAACACCTGTTGTCGGCTCAGTTGTTATTTATAAAGCTGATGATGATTGTGGTACAGAACTTGCTAACTCTGTTGAAGCAAAGACAGCAACTCTTACTCAGAAGCTTACAGAAGGTGATAAAGTAATCGTTTATTACATTAAAGAACTTACAGAAAAAGTTGAAAGAATCAACATTAAGTCTACAAGCTTTCCTAAAAACTTCGCTGTTTATGGCGATACAATTATGAAGACTGAAAATGATGAAATCTTAGCTTATCATCTTGTTGCGTATAAGGTTGCACCTCAGACAAATATTAGTTTATCATATTCTAATAATGGAGATCCTGCTTCAATTACTATTACAGCAGATCTTATGAGTGATGAGGATGATAATATGCTCGACCTTATCTTAATTGAAGATTAATGAATAGTTGAGAAGGGAAGTTATTATGCTTCTCTTCTTCTATTTTGGAGGAATTAATAATGATACAGAAATGTAAAGTAACATATCACAACAAGTTCCTCAATATTATTGTTTTTGAATTTAAAGAAAAAGAGATTCAGATGACATTAGATGTTCCTGACGGAACAAAAGTTGTGTATATCAAATATGAAAATGGTAAATATTCCGCTGTATCTGAGCAGGAATATGTAAATTCAATTAAACCAATTATCGAAGATAAAAATGGAATTACTTCAAACAAATCTCATAAAAAATAATAAAGTAATATAATATTGTAGTTAATTTTAATCACACCTTTAGGGATAGCATTGCTACAATATTAGTTTTGCTATCCCTATTTTTTACGATTTGATTTAATTAAGGCGGTGGTTAAAATTAGTAAGATATTTAATTCTTTGGACGAGGTGTACGAATGTTATGGAAAAGAAAATATTATTCCAATAACTCAAATACCTCAGATTATATACTATACAACTAAATGGCACGTTCAGCCAAAATGGATTCAAGAAAGTGACAAAAAGACAGGTCATGTATGTTGTTTTTTTCATAAAGGTGAAACAAAAAAATGTTATGAGGAATGGATGAAAAATCGCCCTCAGAAACAAAATTAATGCCTATGAATAAAAATGAATTAAGCATTACTCCTACTTCTACTCCATTAGAGCCATATATTGAGATAGATGGTGGATATGCAATGTGTGAGAGATGTAGAGCGGAAATAACGCCAAAAGATGCAATTTGTCCTAACTGTGGACAATTAATAGATTGGTCGTGGCTAAATAAATAAAGGAGGATTTGAAAATGAAAAAGTTTAATATAAAAGGAATTACTCCTGACGCAATTACAAGAATTGTAATTTTAGTTATAGCATTAATTAATGCAGTATTACAGATATTTGGAATTAACACAATTCCTATTACAAATGATGAAGTATCAGAAATCGTGTCAATTATATTCTTAATTGTAATGACATTATACAGTACATACAAGAATTTGAATATTAGCTCTGCTAGTCAGATAGCCCAGAATATTACTGATTCAATCAAAAATGGTGAATTGGTTGCTGAAGACATTGAAGAGATATTAAAGAAGATTAAAGAAAGTAGGTAATAGTATGAATGGATGCAATAAAGGAACTTACACAGATTAATTATGGTACTTTAATTATTGCCATTTGTACTATTTTGTTAGCATTTAAATTTATGTGGACGTTATTTGATTGGTTTGTTAAGTTGTTAGGTTTGGAAACGAAGTCTATGCGACAGAAACGTGAAGAACATGAATTGCTTATCAAAACTTCGGAAGCACTCAATGAATTAAAAGACAAAGAGGCAAAAGATACGGAACGTGCTATAAAACATGATAAGGCAATAAAAGATGATTTAGCAAAACTAACAACGATGTTTGTTGAAAAAGAAATTAACGATTATCGCTGGGAAATTAATAATTTTGCGACAAAAATATCTGAAAATAAACCATGTAATAAAGATTGTTTTAAACATTGTTTTAAGACTTATGAATCATATGAAAAAATATTAGTTGAACATGGTTTAAAAAATGGTGAAGTTGAAAATTCAATGAAAATCATTAATGAAGCTTATCAAGAAAAAATGAAAAATGGTAATTTTTAAATTTGAATGAGTGGTTTCAATTAGAAATCACTCTTTTCTTATGTAAAGGAAGTGAATAATATACAAGAATTAAAATTAATAATTGATAATTCAACGCTCAAAGAATATGAAAAATATTATTTTAAGCAACATCCAAAAGCAACAAAAAAACCAATAGATAATCCTTATCATCCTACTATGAATCAATGGATGATAATGAAGCGACCTATGATGAATGCTCTTAAACAAAAATGGAAAAATTTCATACGTTGGTTTATTAATAATCAAGGCTATTCTAACCTACACATTGAAGAATGTGAAATGAAATTCGTTACATATTATAAAACTAATCGTAGGCACGATATTGATAATGGTGTTCCAAAATTTCTTCTTGATGGACTTTCAGAAAGTGGATTTGTTATTGATGATGACAGTAAACACATAACAAAACTAACAATGGAGTGTTATGTTGACAAAGAAAATCCAAGAACGGAAATATTTATTTATGTAAAGGAAAAATAAAATATGCAGTATAAATTTATCTGCCCTCAATGTGGCGAAAAATACACTTTATCAATTCCTATTTCAGAATATACATCTGAAGGACATTATTGTGAAAAAGATAATACAGAATTAGAGCGTGATGTAACTGATTTTGCAGGCGGTGCAGTTTGGAAATGTGGTGGTTCATACTCTTCTACTTCTATCTAACTAATCGCATAAATTAATATTATAACATATTTTTCTATGTACTTGTGAAATTTTTTTCATTGTATAATTCACGTATAAACAATAAATAAATTACACATAGTAGATATATGGAAAATAAATTATGGTATTATAGAAACAAAAATAATATAACATTACAAGAGCTATCTCGATTAAGTGGAATCTCTGTTGCAGAATTAAACCGTATCGAGAATGGATATACAAATGATATTATGTTGAGTAATGCAACCATCCTTTCTAAAATTCTTCATGTGGATATTTATGAATTGTTTTGTATTAAATGAAGAAAGGGGTGACGGTATGGGAAACTCGACATTCTTTAAACTTGTATGTGTTGATGAAAATGACGTGTTTGAGTATAAGGTTCTGGAAGATGTAAATAAGGCAACTTTAGATGAAGTTCATATTTTCGTCAAGAAGAATATACATAAACACAAAAACGCAAAGTGGTTATTACTACCTTGTGAAATAGTAAAATAAAATATTGTTTATTGAGAGACTGGCTTGTCCCAGTCTCTTTTTGTGTGTAAGGAGATTTTTATGATTAAAAGAATTAAAGAATATTTTGAATATAAGAGAAATTTGAAAAAGGTTAAAAGAGAAATTGTAAAACTTGGTTCTACTACTCTTCCATTGGCAAATTTAATAACTAGCAATGCTTTAGATTTAGTTAATTTCGCAACAAAAGTTATAAATGAATGTGGCAATCTTGAAGGCGATAAACTGTTAGATAGATTACAGTCAATTATCAAAGATTCTATTTCTGTTTTTGCTAATAAATTTGAAACCGATGAAGAAAGGTTGTTTGAAATTATTAAGTATATCGCTACATTAGATAAGTCTGATATACAGAAAATTATCACCGATGCACAGGTGGAAACTTTATTAAAGGACAATGACTAATGGCAATTATTATCAAAAATATGAATGACTTAACAAGAATGCTTCAAATAAGGACTTCAAAGGCTTTAGAATTAACTAGAGATGAAATGTTTAAAGTTTTTCAGAAGCATATATCTGAATATTACAAAGAACCTGTTTTTAGAGATGGTTCAAGTGCGATTCCTATAATATATGATAGAACATATAAATTGCTAAATGCTCTAATTAAAACGGATATTGTTGTTAGAGGGGCTTCTATTTTTTGTAGTGTAGAAATTGACCAAAATTATTTGAATTATATGTATATTGGTGGAGCAACAGGTTTAGATGTTATGCTCTCTGCTAATGAACAGTTTCATGGTTGGAGTATTGAGGGCGATATTAAAATATGGGACGATGCTCTCGAAGAATTAGGAATGGAATATGGAATACGAGCATTAATGATTAAGAATTTAATCAAATGTGGTGTTCCTGTTAAATAAATTATTATGCACTCTTTTTGGGTGCTATTTTTATACCAAAAAATGCGAAAGGAGTGTAAATAATGAGTGATTTTAAACTTGGTATTGGTGTTGATTTTCTGACAAGCAATGAAGACTTGCAAAGACAATTAAATAGATATGCCAAAAATTTAAAAGTAGATGCTACTATTGGTGTTGATTTTACTAAAGCTCAAGCCGAAGCAAAGGAAGCTGCTTCTGAAATACAGAAAATTTTGCAGAAAGCATATAAGGGAATAACAGGAAAAGAATTATCAGACGCTGATGCTAAAAGATATGCAACTAAATATCTTAAAGAATATATTAATATGACCAATCAGGCATATGCAAGTAGTCGAAAATTAATATCTGAAACTGCACGTTTGGCTAAGGCAGAGTCTTGGCAAAAATGGGCTGACAATAATACGAAAGCAGGAAAGAAATATGGTGTAGAAATAGACTTGCTTATTTCCAAAATGAAAGATTTGAATGTCAGCATGACTAAGGCTGAATCAAATGACTTTCAAACACGGTGGAATCAGATAATATCTAGTGCTAGAACAGATGGTTTACTTGGGAAAACATCTACAGATAAGTTAAAAAATGCTTGGGAAAAATTTGGTGGTTGGAGTCTTGCTACTGGTAGTTTAATGCAAGGTGTCACAAAAATCAAAGATGCTGTTTCAGAATTAAAAGACGTTGATGACCTTCTTACTGAAATTAGTAAAACTTCCGATAGAACGAAGGAAGAATTGAAGTCTTTGGGAAATGAATCTTATGACAGGGCAAGTAAATTTGGTCGTACTGCTACTGATTGGTTGACTGGCGTTCAGGAAATGAACCGAAGTGGTTTTTATGGTGAACAAGGTAATGCATTAGCTGACACTTCTGCTCTTGCTCAATCTGCTGGTGATATGACTGCTGAAGTTGCTAATAATTGGATTTTAGCAACCAATAGTGCCTATAAGTATCAGGCACAGGCTGAAAAACTTAATGCTGTACTGGACGGAACTAACGAGATCACTAACAGGAACAGCGTAAATATGACAGACATTGCAAATGCGATGACTACTGTAGGTTCTAACGCAGCCAATGCAGGAGTTCAAGTAAATGAATTATCTGCCCTAATTGGTACTGCTGTCGCAACCACTAAAAAAGAGGGCAATGAAGTTGGAACTGCTTTTAAGTCAATATTTGTTAACTTACAGAATACTTCTTCTAGTAAAATTCAAGCAACCTTAGAAAAAGCAAGAACTTCAATGACTGAAATTGTGAATGGAACAGAGCAATTACGTTCTCCTATTGCAATTTTAAAAGATTTAGCAAAAACATATAATGAGTTAGACCAAAAAGATCCATTAAGATCTGAAATTACTAGAAATATTGGTGGTAAAGTTTACCACGTTGCATAGAAATATGTAACTAGAACGAATTTAATTGCAGGTAATGCCTCGATAGGATAATCCTATCTCCTAGTTATATAGGAAGAGCCTTGCACCACAATATAGAGGAAACTACTATATGAAGGTTTGACAACGCAAGGATTGGCTGTTCATGCATCCAAGTACCCTAACGTATTCCATAAATCATATGGTATTGAGTCGAGGGTAAAGGTTCAAAGACTAGATTCATGTCGAGTTATAGACTAGAGAATAAAGGTGGAAACCCTGAATATCTATAACATCAATCGTAGGGCGCAATTGCAAATGGCGTGGGAGAATAACCCTTAAATCGAAAAGGTCGCTCTTAACACGTAATGGTGAAGATGAAGAAATAGTCTCAACTCTATTGAAAGATAGAGATTGTTAGTTTTATAAAATAATGAGTTGACTACTCAGCGAAAGGATATTTATGAATACGAATAAAGAAAAGGAATATTTTAAATGTGAATCTATACGAATGTGTAGATATTTATATTCTCTTGGTTTTAAATATATTTCGTAAGATGCAGAATAAATATCCATTGGGAGTTTGCTTAACCAAAGATATACATAAAGATTTTCATAATATATATGGATATGGGGAATAATACTAAAGAACAATGGGATAAATTTTGTTTGGAATATAATAAAAACGTAGCCTAGTCAACTACATAAACTAACAATAATTAAATGTTGCGAATTTAATTAAAGATAATTGAAGCACTATGCTAATATTTTAGGTTCTACATTGGACGGATGGTCACAATATTCTAAAATGCTTAAAGATTATTCTGAAGGTTCAGGATCAGCTATGGAGGAGGCAGAAAAGTCGGCTTCAAACTGGACAGGATCGCTTAACAGATTATCTAATAGTTGGACAAAATTAGTATCTAACTTTGCTGATTCAGAAACTATAACAAAAGCTATACAAACTTTATCAAAATTTGTAGATGTTGCAGATAGCCTAACAGAATCATTTGGAAAAATAAACAGTTCATTAGGTGGTGGTTCTTCTCTCGGAGGAACTATCGGTATTTTAACTGGTTTAATACAAAGTTTAACAGGTCACGGTGAAATTGTACTGCGCCCTTTGTTATAAGATTGAAAATAATGTCTTTCAATTAACGTAGCGAATGCAGACCTTTTGTGTACTTTAAACACAATAAATCTCGAATAATGCTGGGAAACCCTAAAGCCAACAATCACAATTATCAAGGAAACGAAGATAATACGATGTTAATAGCAAAACAAATGTTGGATGTCATACCCATGAAAATTGGTTAGAATGACGTAGTATGTTAAGTCATACAGTATGAGTGCTGAAATGTACTCCTCTACTACAATGGGTGGTCTATAGGTAGGTTTAATAACCGAAAGCAGTCGTTGGCTAAGTCGTATATACGATAGTTGTCTTGTAGTGACGCACAAGAATGTCAACGGTTCAGAGGCTGACAAGAGCAGGCAGATTTACAGACTAATGTTCTTCTGCTTGGATATACAGTCCAGATTTGCGAAAGCAAACGTAATGCGTTGGATAATATTATGCTGACTTCTGAAAACAGATAATATTATTTTATAAAAATTAAATTATAAACATACGTTCTGATAGAATCTTGTCGATTATTGGTATATAATGGGAATAATAATACTGATGATTGGAGAATTCTATATGATAATGAACAAATACGAAGCACTATATAGATGGTCTTGTCATAAAATGAAAATACAAGAACGTTTTGAAAGAAATAATCAAATACACATCAAATATCCTCGTGGTGCAGTTTACACTTGCTACATGGGAGTAAACATAGGACATGAAAAGAGCCGTCTTGAAGCTAGACCATGTTTAATAGTATCCACTGATGAAATTAATAAGAAAAGTTCCAATGTGATTGTTGTACCTTTATCTAAGGAGATTAAATACAAAAAAGGATCTAGTACAGAATTAGCTTATCCTTGGCATTATGTTTTGCTAAAGACAAAGTATCATAAATTAACATATGACTCAACAGTACAATGTGAAGATATCAGATGTGTATCAAAATCGAGAATGGGTAAGTTTATCATGAAAATTGATTCAGAAGATATGAATGAAGTAAAGAAAAGATTAAAAAGGACTTTACAACTTTGATTATAGATGATACAATAGATTTACAAAATATGAAACTATTATATATATCGCATTCCTTTGACTTAATGATTGTACCTATAGGCAATCTGCTTTACAGTTATTCTCAATGAGTCAATGTTCGTTTGCTTATGACAAGTTTGAATTGAGGTGGCATAACCTCACCTATGAGTTTTATATTGATAAAAGGGACATCTCAACGATGTCTCTTTTACTTTATAAAATAAAAAAGACTCATCTTTCGATAAGTCTTCTTCTCTTTATCTTCTTCTCTTTTTCTCTTTTTGGAATTTTTATATGATTATAGAGAAATTTCTAATTATTTCTTTCATATTTCGATTCTGCTGAATGTATAATTTATCAAAATATTATAAATTAAACTATTGACAACTAACTTATGACATTATATAATCAAACTTGTAAATAGGAGGTATATAGATGTCAGATGTTAGAGAAGTCTATGTTACTGCTGAAGTTGCTAAAATTTTAGATATTACTCCTGCTTATTTGATACGATTGGCAAAAAGTTTAAATTTATCAAATAGTCAATTTAGAGAAGCTGGTAAACGTAATTATCTTTTTAGTAAAGAATCAGTAGCAATAATTGAAGCTAATTTGAAAAAATAAAACAAACACTCATCGTCCCGACCAAAGAACAAATGAGTGTTTACATATGAGATTTCTCTCAACTTCTATTCTACTATACTTTCAAAATTTTATCAAATGAATTTTGGAGGAATTAATATGAATGAAGTATTATCAGTTGTTCAAGAAACTGAGATTCTTGGAAAGAAAGTGAATTTGTATCGCAGTATTGAAGAGCCATTATTTGAAGCGAATGAAGTTGCAAAATGGCTAGACGTAAAAAATGTAAGCCAAATGATAAAACAAGCCGATATTGATGATTCTGAAAAGGCTATATTTTTAAAATATACCCTTGGTGGAAATCAAAATTCTTTGTTTGTTTCAGAAGATGCAATGTATGAAATATTAATGCGTTCTCGAAAGAAAGAGGCAAAGCCTTTTAGAAAAGAAATAAAGAAATATCTTAAGTCTATTCGTCTTACTGGTGCTGCTATTCCTGAAGGTCGAGAACAAGAAATGGTTCAAAAATATTTTCCATCGTTCTCAAAGGAAGTTCAGGCAGAAATGGTTAATGACCTGATTAAACAGAATAAGGAATTAAAAGAGTTCTATGATGATTTGATGAACACTGAAGGACTTATGAGTATTAATACAATGGCGAAAGAACTTAGTATAGGTGAATACACTTTATTTGCTTATCTTAGAGGAAAGAAAGTATTCTTTTACGATAAAGACAAAGTAAATGTTCCTTATGAACGTTTTAGAAAAGAAGGTAAGTTTGCCGTAAAGGAAACACCTTGCCATGATGGAAATATCCGTTCTGTTACATATGCTACCAAGAAAGGACTTGATTATGTCCGAAAATTACTTCGTAAAGATGGATATTATAATGCGGAGGTAGCTTAATGGAATACATAAAACTTATAGCATTAAAAGTAGATGACTTCTCTTCTTCTATTTTCTTTGAAAATAATTATAGAATTGATGACAAAGAAATCTTAGATGTAGATAAGAAGTGTTTAGAAAATGATGGATGTACTTGCGCTATTTTAAAAATGACAAGCAATATAAGAATTTAATACATATATATAAATAGATGAATCCGTAGTTGGTGAAGGCTACGGATTCGTTTTTTACTCTTCTACTCTCCTGATAAATCGACAATTGGCTAAGATTATTTTACTATCTTTCAGATGTTATTGTTATTTTATCTGGTATACTTATAGATGTATGCTTTGGTTTGTTATTATATACCTTATATACGATATACGCAATGACAAACCAAGGCACTTGACCAATAAGTGCCAAAATGATGTTTAGAATTTCTGACATCGCATTCCTCCTTTCTGTAAGAAAATTACATAATAATTGGAAATTGATGCAGAGAATTCTGCTATGAAGTTTTAGATTTTCCAAGAGGTCATTCGCCTTACCTTTCTTACTCTTGGTATGGTTACGATTAATAGGTTACATGATAGAAGTTACGCACAAGGCTGTAGTGCGCTCACAGCCATACTTCTATACATGTAATATTTTATCATTTATTAGAATATTTTGGTAGTCAGAACATATGTTTTACTTTTATTCTTCTGACTCGGTATATTTTACAAACAAACCGTTTTCTACTTTTGTTCTAATATTCATATTCGTCTTCGTTATCTTCATCATCTTCATAACCACTACATTCATATTTGTGTTCGCAAAATTCGCACTCACAATCATCAGTGTAATCACCTGTTTGCCAACATCTTTCAGTTGGATACATTCTTATCACCTCTTTTCTTATTTGGCGTATTATAATTGTTACAACATATTTTACAAAGAAAGGATTTTTAAAAATGAAAAAAATTATTTATATATTAAAACAGTTATTACCATTAACATATTATTCAAAGTATAGAGTCCAGAATGGAGTAAGGGAACTTGCAATCTGGACTCAGTGGTTTGGTAAGCCGTTTAATATCAAACGATATATACTAGCTGATTAGTGAAATTCTGTTCCACTACATTTTGGACAAGGTGGCATTGTATCTGTATTATCATCTAACACAACCACTTGTCCACAGTTATCACAAGTATATTCGCCTTTACCTTGCTTTTCTCCTGTACTTGGCATGAACATCCCTCCTCCGTAATTTGATACTATTATCATACTACAAATTGAGATTTTTTACCATTCGCAACATTTCTTCTACCATTTTGTACCGCAATTTTTACAATGCATAGTCTTTCTAACATCAGAACTAAATAATCCAAATAATGCACCTCCAACTGCTTTCTTTCCTAAAGAAATCTTTTCTATATTTGATGAACCACAAGTTGGACATTTAGGTATATTATCCTCTTTCTGTTTTTTAAATTGCATCATACGTGATTCAAACTCAATAATATCATTTCGTTTTAAGTCGTCCATTGCTTTAACAAATTTATCATTGTGGGTTTCATCCCATAAAGTAATAATTTCTTTTCCTGTCAAAGCAGAATCAATTAATCCTTCCGAATGACAGACCGGACATACTGAAGTATCATCGTGAAGAAAGGGAAAGAAACTTCCCTCGTTGTTTTCATAACAATTTTTACAAAATTTTGGCATAATCAAAAACCTCCAATTTAACTTTAATATATTTATTACTATATTATTTTATCTACCATTATAACATTTATCAGAAGTAAATAATAGTCTATTTCTATCTCTAAGGCAGTACGTTGGGATAAAGAAAATGGGCTTACTACATGGATAGACTCATTTAAGGATATAAATGTAGAAAATATAAAAGAGTTAAAAGATTTATTCTCTGATAGTAGACTGTTTTCCTCTCGAAGAACAGATTTAGATGGTCTTTTTGATACAAAAGGCATTACTAAATATCGTCAAGAGATAAAAGATTTTCTTGCTGATACTAAATACGGAACAAAAGACTTATCAACTTTCAAACAGTATCTTAAAGATAATAACATAGCCTTTTCAGGTTTTTCGAAAGTAGTTAATACTGGTAAAACTGCATTAAAATCCTTTGGTGCTACTCTTGCCTCTATGGGTATTACTTGGCTTGCAGGTGAAGCACTTTCTTTAGTCGTAACAGGAATAAATAATCTTGTTCATGCTGCTGAAAATGCCCGTGAAAAATCTACAGAGTTAACGAAGTCTTGGCAAGAAGATAATTCTTCTATAGATGATTCAATCACCAAATATAAAGAACTTCATAGCAAACTATCAGATACTTCTCTGTCTACGGAAGAGGTAAAACAAGCAAAAGAAAGTCTTGCTTCTGTACAGAAAGATTTAATTGACAAATATGGTGAAGAAGTTAAAGGTATTGACCTAGTTAATGGTAAATATTCGAAACAATTAGGGTTGCTAGATCAGTTGTCGAAGAAAAAAGCTGGTGATTATGTTGCCAAAAATTATTCAAATATTCAAAAGGATAAAAAATATCTTAATGAAGATGTAAATATTGCAAAAGACATTGGAACATATACTCTTAGTTCTGTTATGGAATCTCCTAATTTCAATAAAGATATGGGATTTAATATTGAATCATATCTAAAAAAATATAATAAATTATCATTAGGGATATGGGATTCTACTAGTAATGGATTAACTGGTTCAATTAAATTAAATACCAAAGGAACTCGTGAAGAAATTTACGACCAAATTAGCAGATTATTGCAAGAGTTAAATAACGACTTTGGCGAATCAAATAAAGATGTAAATGCTTTTAAAACAACATTAAGTAATATTTTAGATAAGTCATTCGATGAAGATAAAATTAACGATGCTAAAAACAACGTAAAGAAATATGCTCAAGCTCAGATTTTATCGAATGATAACACTAGAAAATTATATAGCGAAGCAACTGATGCAGTAGAAAAATATACTAATGCATTATCTTCAGGGAAAAACATAAAAGAAGCGAAGAAAAATCTTGATAGTGTCAAAAATAAAGTAAAAGACATTAATAAGACTGTTTCTGGTGGTAAAGCGGTTTTTGATGACTTATTTAATACAATAGATACGGATTCTGAAAATACTCAAAAGAAAGTTGAAACTGTTGCCGAAAAAGTATCTTTTAAAAAGGCATGGAAAGAACTTGATGATGCAGACAGCAAATCAGGTATGAAAAACACTAAAAAAGATCTCATTGCCCTTGCAGAGTCGGGTAAACTTACAAAGAAAACGTTTGAATCTACAAAAGGTGCAAAAACTTGGCTCTCTCAAACAGGAATTGATGCTGATACTGCGATTACAAAAATCAATAATCTTGCCGACAGTTCTAAACAGTTAAATTCTCTTAAGTCAAGTGTAAAATTAGTTCAAGATGCTTTTGCTGATAAACGTGATAATGGTGTTGCTAGTGCCAGCACTCTTAGTAGTATGGAATCAGAATTTGGCAATCTTAAGTCATGGAAAGAGTATAAAGAGGTTTTAGGTTCTACTACTTCTACTCTTGCTCAATGTCGAGAAGCCCAGAACAATCTTGTCACTGAATACATCAATACAAATAACTTTATGTCTAAGTTGGTATCTTCTACAGGAGAGGTTGACAATGCCACAAAACAGTATTACATTGACCAATTAAAAGAACTTGGTATCAAAAATGCGAAAGAAATTGTCGACCAAGAGATTTTAAAGCAACAGCTTAAACTTAAAATTAGCAAGTTAGATTTGGGCACGGCAACAGATGATGAAGTTGATAGTTTAATGAAAGAAGTTGAACAGTTGAATAAAAATTCAAAAGCTATTCAATTGTATAACCTAAAAAAAGAATTGGCTAATAATAATTCATTATCTACTGCCGATAGCGTTGCTAACCTCGTTAAACTTGCAAAACAGTGTGGTGCTACCGCTGAAACAATAGCTCAATTAATTTCTTTACAGTCATTACTCGCTAGCATTGATGCTGCGACTAATTATACCCCTACTACAACTGAAGAATATCATGCCAGGGAAAGTTTTCTACAAAACGCACAGAAACAGGCAGATGCCATAAGAGGCAAAGTCAAAGAATCTGTAGATAAGGCTATGCTCGACAGTATTGATGACGATCTTAATGACAAAGAAAGTAATACCAGCGACAATATCAAAGACCCTAAGAAATCCAAAAACAAAAATTCTAAATCAAAATCTACTAAGGAATTTAACTGGATTGACACTCTTATTGACAGAACTGAAAAGAAAGCAAAAAGAACGGTTGATTCAATCACAGACTACGCAAATAAAAAATCTAAAAATAAGTTATACGATAAAGCAATCAAGCGTTATAAGAACTTAGGTAAAGTTTATCAGCAAACTTCCGGCTACTACTTAGGCAAATTCAATAACTTCAAAATAAGTAAAAATGCCAAAGAAGATGCATCTTGGAAAAACAAAATTCAGAATGGTGATTTTAGCATAGATAAAGTTAAGAACAGTAAAAAGGCTGATAAAATCACTAAGGCTAAAGACTATTATGATCAGTATCAGAATTATCTCGACAAAGAAAAAGACAACGAAAAAACGTTATCTGATTTAAGAAAACAGAGACTTGATGACGACATTGCTTATATAGAAGCAAAGTCAGATAGAATTCAAAGACTTTCTGATTCAGTTCAGAATAGAATAGATAATAATGATACTCTTGGTTTGGCAATATCTAAGAATTCTTATAAGGAATTAATCAAATATTCTAAGAAACAAGTTAAGCGTTGGATAGACGAAAAGGCTACATATTCAGAATATTTGTCTACTCTTAAAAAGGGTTCAACTGAATACATTGAAACAGAACAGAAAATTGCAGATTGTGACAGCAAGATTCAGGATGCTAAAAAATCTCAGCTTGAATGGAATCAAACTATCGCTCAAATGCCTTTAGAGAAGTTTGAGAAACTTGGTAATGTTATATCTTCTATTATTACTAATCTTGGTAATTTCAACTCATTGTTGGAATCACAAGGCAAAAAAATGACTTCTAGTCAAATCTTGAGCGAAATCAGTGTTCGTAATCAGTCAATTGCCGTTAAAAACCAAGAAATTGCTTACAATGAAGGTGAACGTTTTACAAGAGCAGTCAGATCAATTATTGGTGGAAAATATAATTGGGTTTACGGAACAGACTTAAAAGAATATGCTAAAGAAGCTGACCCAATCGCAGATACACTTCGACCACTCTTTAAGAAACTCTTGTCAAATGAAATAAGTTTAGATGATTTCTATAGTAAAGCTTCTGAACAGACACATATGACTGTTGATGCTTTGAAACAGAACAAAGAGTTAAACGATATTCTTACAAGCGTACCTGACTTAGAATCCGAAAAATATTCTTTAATGCAAGAGCAGGAAGAATATACAGATAAGTTAATCGACATTGAAATTTCTAAATATCAAGAGCTTCGTGACGAGATAGAGAAAGCAAATGACGCAAAACAGAAAGCTCTTGAACTTACTGAAAAAGAAATTGCTTTACAGAAAGAGTTAGAAAATCGTACAAATCTTATATATAGAAATGGCAAATATGTATACGAATTTGATTCTTCTGCTGTTAGAGAAAAACAGAATGACCTTGACAATTACTATGCTCAACAGCAATTAGACAAACTCGATGACATCATAGATAAATTAGGCGATTTAAAAAATACATTGAACTATCGTGAAGGAACAACAATTATTGGAGACTACGAAATTAATCCTTCACAACTTGTTGAAGCTGCAAAGCGATTGATTTTGGATAACGTAGGTGAAATCAAAGGTGCTTATGCTACAGGTACAACTTCAGCCAAAGGTGGTTTATCTCTTGTTGGCGAAAAGGGTACTGAACTTAGAGTTCTTAACAGAGGTGATGGTATTATTCCTGCTGAAATAACTAAAAACCTTATGGAATTTGGTGTAGACCCGGCTAAGATGATTATGGATAATCTTAATAAGAATATCCCTGATTATAAGAATATTATCACACCAGTTAATACTTCTACAGACAATAGTATTCACATTGACAAGGTTGAAATGTCTGGTGTAAATGATGTTCAGTCATTCATGAAAGAACTCTCTCATTTAACATTAGACGCACAACAGCGCGCATATAAAAGATAATTATTAAGTGGCTATGACTACGGTTATAGCCACTATTTTAATGAAATTTTTAGTGAAAGGAAAAATAAACATATGAGTAAAACTAATGATTTCATACTTAACGCAATTGAATTATTAATAGATAAAAAAATAAAAAATCTGCCATACAATTCTACTGTATATGGTCAGATTATGACTAAGGGTAAAGCAAGCAATACGCTTTACAAATACAACATTACACAAGCAAATAATACTTATATTGTAACTTCACCATTGGATTTAGAAATTGGACAAACAGTTAAATTAATAGTTCCTTGTGGAGATTACAATAAGATATATATAGATGGTTCAGATTACTTGTTGGAAATATTATTAGATATTGAAAATGAATTAAAAACGATTTAGGGAGGAGTAAATAAATGGCAAGTCCAAATATAATTAATAATAATGCTTTTGATGCTGGTTCTGTCACTTATGACGAACTTTATAGAATTGCATTTCAGTGGAACGGAGTAAAAAAATATGGAAGTATTTTGTATATAGAAGAAACAAATCGTACTAATAAATTACAGGGAAACACTTCTAATTATCATCCTATCACATCAGAAACAGTTCAAAGATTAAATTTGAAGAATGGTAATACATATCATGCCACATTGACTTTAATTGATTTCGATGGCAATGCAATTAGTTCTCCTACTTCTTTTCTTCTCTACTGCTATTCTGTTCCTGATATTTCAATTCAGGGATTTTCGGAAAACTCAACTCAGATTATTCATAATACTTCTGTTGAATTAATTTTGAACGAAACTCGTAGTTCTTCTTCTCTTCCTATTAAGTCATATCACTTTGAAATCGCAGATTCAAGCCAAAATGTAATTGCTTCTTCTCCTATTATGTATAAGACCGCAGATGCGTCTACAGAGGATTTTAGCGACATTAAATATACATTTGATTCATTAGTTAGCGATTCTGAATATACGGTCAGTGTGAAGGCTATAACAGAGTTTAATATGAGCGTTGAGAAGAGTTATAAAATAAATGTATTGCTTAAAAATTATGTCCATAATGCAGTTACAACTGTTCCATTAAAGAATGGCAATATATCATTTAATATCGTGTCAGCGGCGGTTCAGAGTAATTTAGAAGATGGGCAATATAATGGTAGTCAATTAGATTTGTCGAATGGTGGAGTTGCAACTTATAGGCGTATAACTGTTCCTCGTAATTTTACGTTTTTTACTAAAGTACAGTTAAAACAGATTGATATTGAAAATAATGTTCCTCTTATCACATTCTTATTAGACGATACGAGTAAATTATATGTACGCACAAAATATATAGATGAATATAAAAATTTTAAAACACAGTCTGAAGCTACAGGTATTTTGTATTCAAGTTTTAATTATTATGACGATGATAATGTGTTGCAAACCGCATACAAATATATTGTCAGCAGACGATTAATATTTGAATTAGTAGATACATTGACAGGTAATGTAATTACGCTCGACAAAGATATTAAATTTAGTTTAATCAACGGTAAATTTGTCTATAATAAGTTAACTTCTTACGGTATTTATATTCAGAAAAATGACAATGGTATATTATTTGATTAAATTGCGAACGCACACTTGTGACTTTAGTCATGAGTAAGTGAGCGTTTACAAAATAGTCAGGATATACAGAAATGTGTATCTAGTGATGCTTTTGGCGTCCAATACTAATTGAATTGCTGGAAACTCCTAAAGCTATTCAAACTACAACGTAATACCTTAAATGGTATAAGCGTGAATGTTACGAAAGTAGAAAAAATTGAATAGATGGTGCAAGGTTAAATCCTAAACACTAAATAATGGACAATCAGCAGCTAAGACCGAAAGGTAAAGTTCAACGACCATTCCTCTTGAGGGAAGTACACACAAGCGTGTGGAAGTGGTTAGCCCCTAACATGTAATGATGAGGGAGAAGATATGGTCTGTGCTTATGTGAAAGCATAAGAAGTTCATAAGGGAACTGCATAGGAGATAGCGAGCCTATGTGAACGACAACCTCTAAAATGATTAAAGAATCTTACGATTCTTATATATTATTTAAACAAAATAAAAACACTTTCAGAGAATATATAAATGTAGATATATTTTATTGAATTTCGATTACATCTTCTATCTTACAATTAAGATATTTACAAATGTTTTCGATTGTTTCAAGTGAGATATATTCACTCTTTGACATCTTAGCAAGAGTGGCAGAAGAAAATCCGACTTCTGTTCTCAACTGAGTCTTTGTCATATCTCTTTCTAATAATAATCTAAATAATGGTTTGTAACTAATCATAATAACACCTCCTTTATTCAGATTGTATCACATATCATTTATAAGTCAAGAAAAAATGTTTAGAAATATAAATATTTTGTTTGACATTTTATTCACTATATGATATATTATGTTTAGAAAGATAGACAACATATTCAGAAAGGAAGTGATATTATGGCAGAAAAAACTTACAAATATAGAATATATCCAAACAAAAAACAAAAAGAACTTATTACTAAGACGTTTGGATGTACAAGATTTGTATACAATTATTATCTTAATAAGCGAAAAGAAATGTATGAAAATGATAAAATTACATTCACATATAATATGTGTTCTAAAGATTTGACACAATTAAAGAAAGAATTCGAATGGCTTAAAGAACCAGATAAAGATTCTTTGCAGAAGTGTTTAAAAGATTTAGATATGGCTTATCAGAAATTCTTTAAAGAACATACTGGCTATCCTAAATTCAAATCAAAAAAGAATAGGTATCAGTCTTATAGGACAAGTTGTACAAATAACAATATTCGCTTTGAAGACAAACATATAAAACTTCCAAAGCTAGGATTAGTTAAAGTAAGAGATAAACAGATTCCACAAGGAAGAATATTAAATGCCACAATATCACAAGAACCAAATGGACACTATTACTGCTCTCTATGTTGTACAGATGTAGAATTTGAGCAGTCACCAAAAACTAATCAGAATATAGGATTAGATTTAGGCTTGGTAGATTTTGCAATACTATCTGATGGAACAAAAATTGAAAACCCTCGATTCTTTGAAAAATCAGAAAAGAAACTTATCAAATTACAACGTGAATTATCAAGAAAAACAATTGGTAGTAATCGTTGGAACAAAGCGAGAATTAAGGTTGCAAATTTACAGAAACATATTTCTAATCAGAGAAATGATTTCTTGCAAAAACTTACAACAGAAATTATAAGAATGTATGATGTGATTGCCATTGAAGATTTGGATGTTAAATCTATGAAAGAAACAAACTCTACCATTCGCAATAAACGAGTTGGTGATGTATCTTGGTCAGAATTTCGTAGAATGTTAACATATAAAACTCAATGGTACGGAAAAGAATTATCTGTAATAGATAGATATTATCCTTCATCTCAAATATGTCATTGTTGTGGTCATAGAGATAGTAAGAAATCAGAAGATATTAGATTTTGGGTCTGTCCTAAATGTAATTCAGAGTTAGATAGAGACATAAATGCTGCTATCAATATTCTCAATGAAGGATTAAGAATTATAAATGTTTAAGTAATATATAAGAACCGTAGGAACTACGGGGATAGCTCGGTGATACTTAACTCAATAGAGTTATTGACCGAGAACCACGTGAATTTAGTCATGTGAGGTTCAGGTAAGTTATCCTGAGCAATTATATAAGAAATATGAGCCAAAAGAAAATGAAGTATATTCTTGTACTTTAGGCGAACTCACAGAACAGAATATTCCTACTTTATATACAGGTAACATTGCATATGGCAAATCGCCTAAAACTGCAATAAAAGAAATGACTGATAAATTTAACATGAGTTTTTCGAAATACATATTTTTTGAGTATAGTACACGAAAAGAATATATATTTATTCCAAGTGACAATGATGGATATTTCGAATACGACTTAAATAGTAATAATTTAAAAATTATATCAAATGATAATACTTATTATTCTAATACGTATGTATCATTGGCAGGCATTAGTAACCTTTGGAATAAAAAAATAACTTCTGAAAATGGTTATGTTAAAAGTACATGGTTTGGATATTCTCTCTCTGGCGTAACTTTATATACAAATATGAATATTACTGTGTACAGTAACGGAACAATCAGATTTTATAACGACAATTTAAAAGATAAATTTTAGAAAGGAGTTTTTAATATGGCTATTGAATACAATAATGATGTTTTAATAATGGATAATACTCATACTCATAGTGAATACGACAAACTCCTCCTTAAAAATGGTATTTATAGTGGGCTATATCTTACAAGCGATATGCTCACTTTAGAAGAAATTCAAGAAAAGCAAAGTAATATAGAATGGGACGACAATTCAATTATTGTTTCAGATTTTGATGGAAATTTGACAAGTGGTTGTTTTGAGTTAAATGATTCTTCTACTTACGTTATTAAAAGAAAAGAAAAGAGCGATAATCTTTGGACGACTGTTGGATATATCAATCCACAAGATATTTATATTCATAGCAATTATATAGATTGTGCATTCACAGATAATACAAATAGGTTAAACACTACTTATGATTATCTTATTGCAACTATAATGAATGGACAAGAATCTAATCCAACAATTGTTGAAAATGTAAAGTCTGACCTTAACGGAATCACAATCGGAGATAAGAATATTACATATTACACTATTCTTGAGCCTTCGGTAAGTGGTGAAAAACAGAATGGCACAACTACTACTATTGAAACATTAGATTCTAAATATCCATTTTCTTTCACTAACTCAATAAATAATTACATCACAGCTAATGTTAAAGGCTTGTTCGTATACCACAAAGACAATTGTGAATGGGATTGGGATAGTGCTTGGAAATATAGAAAGCAGTTCAGAGAATGGCTTAAAAATGGTGAAGCCAAAGTTCTTCGTCATTGGGATGGTAGAATGTGGATTTGTGTAGTCGGTGAAGTTAGTGATGATGATTCGGAACATCACGATAAAAATATTACTTCTTTTGACATCACTGAAATTGCAGACTCAGGAGATTTTAATACATTAGTTAATATGAATCTAGTTAACGGATTAGATAGTGAGGTGTAATTATGGCTTATACGGTTACGCAACGAGATTTAAGATTACTGAAACAACCGATTAAACAAGTATATATTAAACTTGAATTAATTAATATGTACAATTCCAATGCTTATGATTTTAGTAATTTTAATTCTTGGTTTACTCCCAATGGTGTTATTCTTGGAAGTATTACAGATGGTAGTTGCACTATTACTAATTCTTCGGACATTCGTAGAACAATGAATTTAACAATGGTTGTTACAGATGACAGTTACGGTATTGGTTATGATAAGAAGATATGGTTAGATACTTTAATTAGACCTTACATTGGAATTAAAGATTTAACAAATGGAGAAATAGTCTACTATCCATTGGGCATATTTGTTATTACAGATGGTGGATATTCCTATTCTGCCGACACAAATAGTTTATCTCTTAATTTGTCTGATTTAATCTGTTTGTTAAATGGCGACAGAAATGGTGTTATTGGTGCTATGAATACAATGACAGTTGAACATGCTCCTGCTATTGCTAATAGACATACATATATTAACCATGCTGAAAAAAAAGTTATTTTAATGTTTATAATTCCAAACTATACAGTTAATAGGGTTAATGGCAATCCAGTATATTACGATAGGCAAGTTGGCTTTACAATTCCTCTAACACTTTTAACAAATCGCTCATGTAGGGACTATGATGTGTATGTTTGTATTAATCCAACTAAGAAAGAGGTTGAGCAAAGTATATATGGTTGTTATCCATTACGAAAATATAATTATCCACATTATGAGCAAGGCGAAATTATAAAAGTTAAGGATTTAATATATCTAAAAGAATATTGTTGCAATTTCTATGGTAATTCTGCTTTGGATTATACTTTTAGTTTATTAGGAGAAATCAATACTATTAAGAATGTAATTGTAGATACTCTTAAACAGTTTACACCATTCAGAAGATATATGGTTACTAATGTTGGCGAAGAAAACGATACGTTAACAACTAAAGGTTCATATGTTCCATATGATTTGACATTTACAACTAATTCAAAGGTGTATGACGTTATCAAAAAATGTGTTGAATTATATCCTGGTTACGAATCATTTTTTGATGAAGATGGAGTATTTATCACTCAAAGAATCCCAACTTGTGAAGACTCTAACGTAGTATTAGACGAAGAAAATCTAAAAGGGTTAGTTATAAGTGAAGATTGTGATTATGATTTTAAGTCTGTATATAACGTTACGGAAGTATTTGGTAAGGTCATAGATTTTGACAGATATGACACAAATTCTTCTATTACTTTTGACCACACAAATAGAAAAATTGTAATAGATGTTCATATATCATTGTACGGATATGATGCTAATGGTAAAAAAAATGACCCTTATGTTTACATTCCTAACGAAAATATTGGATTTCGTATTGAAAATATTTCAGATTCAGATAGACAATTAGCTGCTGATTATCCAATTTATGTACGAATTAATCATGATGATAACGTATCAGATAATTTACCTGAGATATTGTTGATTAATGATTATACAACAAAGAAACAGATTCACATAGATTCAATATTAAGTAACATAACATATGGCTTTAAACCATATCTTGTTGCTGAAAATAGTCAAAGCACGTATTATGCAGTTTATGTTGGGCAATATCAAGTTCATGCTATATGTATGCTTGTAGACAAAGAGCCTAGTGACGAAATAAAAGCTCGTCATAAGAAAGATAATAACTGTGACCAAATCAGTTATATAGTCAATGAAGGTGAAGTCACAACTTATACTGCCAATGGTGAACCTGTTACTGAATACTTAACCGAAAATTGCCCTTATACAGTTGAGAAACTAGGTGAGATTAGGCAAGTATTAAGTGATGGAGATTATTCGAATATATATACAAATGAACTTGCTAGACAACGTGCCGAATTAGAAGAGTGGAAAGCAGGAAGATTGACCGATTCTACCACTATCGAAACTATCTTGATTCCATTCTTATCCGTAAATCAAAAAATTAAATATAAGTCAGTAAAAACACACGAAGTTGGTACTTATATTACTGATGAAGTATCTTTTAACTTTAATGATTTTAAGACGAATATAAAAATGCACAAGTTATATCATACAGATCCAGCAATTATTCACAATCATAATACAAACGAGTTTTATTAGAGGAGGTAGATAAATAAATGGCTTATCCACAGAATTTAGACGCATTTGACGTTTTGACAGATATTAACGAAACTAATATTGCGATTATTAATGAATATAAGAGACTACTTAGTATTGCTCAAAATAGTATGACTCAGGCAGATTTAAAAAAGGCTGATGATTACTATGCTACTAATGAATCAGTGTTAAAAAAGGTTATTCCACGAGCAAGTTACTTCAATTCAATAACTGACGCAATTAAAGAAATTGAAAAATATGTTATTACAACTAAAGAACAGATTTTAGTTAGATATATAGGCACGAATTATACGGATAAAAGTAAGTCTGACTACGATGAAACATTAGCAAATCAGGCAGTTGGGGACATATGGATTGCTACTTCTTCTCCTATTTCAGGCTATACAATGATTAATTCTGTCAAAGTAAAAAACGAAGACGGAACATATACAGAGTTATATACATTAGCTGCTAAAAGTTATGTTATAGATATAACAGGAGATAATGTTAAAGCTAATATTTCCGAACCCAGTTTTAAAATTATGGTATATGATTATCGAGGAACTACAAATTTTAGAATATCTGCTTCTTCAACGACAGCAAATTATCTAAAGATAGATATTCCTATGCTTAAAGATGGAGATGAAGTTATCTTATATAATAATACTGACAAAGATTTAAAATTTTCTCACGTAGTAATTAATGATAAATCTTATGCGTTCTTTACATATGGAAAAATTAACACTTCTTTGGAAACGGTAATTAAATCGTTTAAATATAGACATTTTATTTTTAGAGAAGATGCCGTTGGGAACAACTATTCTGATTTTATCGGCATGATACAAGATAACGGAATCGTTAATTCTAGTGGGTTATTAGATTATAACGAAATAAATGGTGATTCTATCATAACATTAGATGAAATAGTACAAAATAATAACATATCTAATTATTTTGCTACTTTACCAGATTCTACATATGGTGATTATAATACAATCAGTTCTTTTAAATCAAGAAAATTAGTTGGCAATACTTATTCAGTTTCAGCAGTCGTTGATATATCTATATCAGACAATATGTTGTCAAGTTTTAATTCAGCGTTTAATACATATGGTGAAATTGAACATGGATGGTATCCTTTATTTCAGATAGGAACTATGAATAGTACCAACAATTTTGTTAACGCAACTTTTCCTGAGAATCAGTATTTTGGGGTATTTCGTATGTATGACCATCAACACGTTAATGCACCAGAATATTGTACATTAGGTATTACTGCTAATGGTGTCATAGTAATGTCAGGTGGAAATCACACTTTCAAGTCAGGCGAAACTTGGAGAATTCCTTTTAACATTACTTTTACTGCTATTTAAGGATGTGATTATATGTCAATAATTAATGAAATTAAAAGGATTAAAGAGTCAACACAAAAGGCATATGAATCTGCTGAAAATAAAGGCGCTACTATTCCGGAAGTTAAGAATATAGATAATCTTAGTGTGTGTATTGATAGTATTCAAGGAGGGGGGAGTGAACCTACTCCTCCTGAGCCTGAAGAAGATACAAGACTTAAAGAAGTTATTGAAGGAACTATTGTTAATTTAGAAGATGATACCGCAACAAAAATAAAAGATTATTGTTTCTATAAAGATTCTTCCTTGCAAACAATTAATATGTCTAAGGTCGAATCAATTGGTGACTATGCATTCCAAAATGCTACTGTTCTGACTTCTGTTTCATTTCCTTTGTTAAAAACCATTGGTAAATATGGTTTTGCTAGTTGTTCTAAATTATCATTAGAAATTGTAAGTGATTCTATAACTACAATCAAAGCAAATGCTTTTCAAGGAACATCTATAACCAAACTACATCTACAAAATTTAATAAATATTCCAAATTACGTAGCATTTGAATGTAGGTACCTTACTTCGGTAGATATGCCAAATGCGATAACTGTAGACGATGAAAGTAACTTTTGTAAATGCTATGCTTTATCTTCGGTTTCGCTTCCTAAGCTTCAACGAATTGCTATGAGAATGTTTCAAGCATGTGCATTGACTGAGGCAACATTTGAATCTGCTATATATTTAGCCAGAGGAGGTTTTTTTAATTGCTCTAAGCTAGAAACAATAAATCTTCCTAATGTTACAGAGATGGGACAAGATGCTTTCTCAGGCGGTTGTTATTCGTTAAAAAATGTAAATATGCCTAAATTGAAAACGATTAGTTCTAGTAGTGGATTTGATAGTTGTACGTCATTGGAAGAGATAAATCTTCCTGAATTAACCAAAATTAATGGAGCAAGCACTTTCGCTCGCTGTAAAAAACTTAAGTCGATTAATTTCCCAAAACTTACTGATTATTCAGGAGATTCTACTTTTAGATATTGTTCGGCTTTGGAAACTGTAACTTTGCCTGCTATCAAAGTTATTGGTAATAGAATGTTTGAAGATTGTACTTCTCTTTCTTCCGCTTCCTTCCCTACTTGCACAAGAATCTATGGAGCAGCTTTTCAAGATGATGTTTCATTGATGTCTGTTAATGCTCCTCAAACAACTATTGTTGATGGGTGGGCGTTTTATAATACGCCAGTCATAAAATTAGAATTTCCTAGATTGGTTAATATTAATGGAGATAAGGCATTTATGAACTGTAAAAATTTATCTGTTTTATTGTTGGCGAATAATAAAGTTTGTACATTGGCGAATAGTAATGCATTTACAGGAACACCGATTGCATCAGGAACAGGATATATATATGTTAATGACGACTTAGTGGATTCATATAAATTGGCTACTAATTGGACTGTGTATAAGAATCAGATTAAACCTATAAGTGAATATGTAGAATGATAAAATAATGTAATAAATCGTAACGTCAGGGTTAGTGCCTTGACGCTATAACTTACAAATATTGTTATTCTCTTACTTATACAATGGAGAATATATAAGTAGGAGGTGAAAAAGATGATAAAAACAATTCGAGTAATGCTAATTCCAAACAATAAGCAAAAGACAAAACTTTTTCAATATGCCAATACTGCAAGATTTGCTTATAACTGGGCTTTAGGCAGAGAAAAAGAAAATTATAAAAATGATGGAAAGTTTCGTTCTGATTCTGAATTACGAAAAGAATTTACACAATTAAAGAAAACAGAAGAATATTCTTGGTTGAACAAGATTGATTGTGATGTAACTAAACAGGCAATTAAAGATGCTTGTAATGCGTATAAGAGATTTTTCAAGGGATATTCAAAGTTTCCTAAATTTAAAAGTCGTAAATTTTCTACTCCATCGTTTTATCAGGATAATGTGAAAATTAAATTTTCCGACACTCATGTAAAATTAATGCTTGTTTCTGGTAAAGGTAAGGCTTCGAGTAAAAGGAATCAAAAATTTTGTAGAGTACGACTTGCAGAACACAATAGGATACCTACGGATTGCAAATACACGAATCCTCGTATTAAGTATGATGGAGCAAATTGGTATCTTACAGTGGGTGTTGAATATGAAGATTCTACTGTTATTCCATCTAATGATGGCATCGGAATAGATTTAGGAATAAAAGATTTAGCAATATGTTCTGATAATAATAAATATAAGAACATTAACAAAACTCAAAGAATTAAGAAACTAGAGAAACAAAAACGCAGATTACAGCGTAGGATATCTCGTTCATACGAGAAAAATAAGAAAGGAGAGAGTTACTGTAAAACGAATAATGTAATCAAAAAAGAAAAACTTTTATTAAAGTTAAATCATAGACTAACAAACATTCGTCAAGGTTACTTACACAAAACTACAACAAAGATAGTGAAAACCAAACCGTCTTATATTGTATTAGAAGATTTGAATGTAAGTGGAATGATGAAGAATAGACATTTATCTAAGGCTGTACAACAACAAGGATTTTATGAATTCAGACGACAAATTGAATATAAATCAGCATGGAATAATATTCCAGTTATTATTGCCGATAGATTCTTTCCAAGTTCTAAATTATGTAGTTGTTGTGGCACTATCAAGAGAGATTTAAAGTTATCAGACCGTATTTACAAATGTGAATGTGGAAATGTAATTGATAGAGATTATCAAGCAGCTTTGAATCTAAAGAGATATGGAGAAATGTTTTTAGGACAACAATCTGTAGCATAACACTTTAAAGTTATTACAGATATGTACTGATACGTTAGTCAGGAATTTACGCCTGTGGAGAGTACAAGAACTTGTGAGTAGTATCTGTTTCGACAGTACAAAAGCATACTCGTTGAAGTAGGAATGAAACATAAAAGTTTATAACTTTTTATAAGTTTTCAGTAACGGAGAAAAATGGGAAATATAGTTTTAGACGATAAGAATGAAATCAGAGCAAACAGATTATCCTCAGGCAATAATGATATATCTGATATTGAATTTTATATACCTGTTCAGTATAACTACGATTCAATTAAGGTTTTAATTTTCGATAAGGATAACATTTACGATGTTTGCTCATTAATAAAATTAGATGAACGAACAAATTATTCGGTTTGTAAATTAGACTTTTCTTCTACTATTAGAATATCAAATGGCGATTGTTCTATCGGCTTAATTAGAATAGATACAAAGAATCACACTTGTTATACAACTAATTTTTTAGACGTGAATTTGAATGTTAAGAGTTATACAGCTTCACATTTAACATTTGTGTCTACAGAATTAAGTAATTCTATTAGCGAATTATATCAGAAGATTGTTTCAATGACAGATTTGAATATTAAGATATACGATAAAATCAATGGAGGTGAACAATAATGATTACTACAGCAGAAGAATTTAAGCAAGCCTTATTGGATATTCAGCAAGGTACAACTGTTGTTCACACAACACTTCCTGCAACTGAACCTAGAGTTCCTATTAATTTAGACACAAGAACTATTACTATTCCTGACGAATTTAAGTTCTTAGCGACAAAGAAAGAAACTAAAGCTGAAACTATTTACTTCGTTTGTGATAGATATTTTGATGATGTGGATTTATCAACTAAGACATGTGTTGTTCAATGGGTTAATACAGATGGTTCAACTACTAATCGTGGACTATACCCTGTCGCTGAATTAGATGTTGATTCTGTTGATGGCAAGATTGTATTTGGTTGGCAGATTCAGAGTGAGTCTACACAGATACCTGGCAAGATTGAATTTGCTATTAGTTTCTATAAAATTGGCGAAGATGAATTAGGCGAAAATGTATTTAAGTATAATTTAACCACTCTTGCTACTTCTTCTTTAATTCTTGATACATTAGATGTATGGGGTTCAACTACTACTCCTTCTATGGTGCCTACAGAATTACAAGTTTGGTTGAATCAAGTTAACTCTATTGCTAAAGAGGCTAATGACAATAATAATGATACTAAGGCTAAGGTTGACGAATTTAATAATGCATATCCTAGTAAATTAGACGAAATTAATACATTAACTATAAATTCTAAGACAAGCATTGAAGAATTAGCAACAAATAAAAAGACTGAATTAGAACAGATTAATGCCAATATAGTTGAAGATGTCAGTCAACTAAAGGAAGATTTAGCGGAGATAGATTTACAAATAAATGGAGAAAGTGGAGAGTATATTTTTAATTGGCAAATCGGTTATATTTCAAACACTAACGGTTCTACTATTTATACTAGCAAAGACAAAATATGCACAAAGGATGGAGAATTTTATTCCTTTGACCCAAATCTCCAAAATTTAATTATAACCATACCAGATGGCTATAATTTATCGGTATTTATTTATGACGAAAACAACACATATGTTAATGTAACAGGATATTCAGCGACAGATTCTCCTAAAAAATTTCCAATTAAAAGTACAATGAAATACAGATATGCAATTATAAAATCAGGTGAATCAGTAGGTGATGTGAAGTGGGCAAATGATATATCGTTTAAAAATACGATGATAGACCATTCTGGAACAATTGCAGAAAAAGTTGAAACACTTATTGGTGAAGTAAATGCTTTAAAACCTGTTCAAGTAAAACTTCTTACTCTTGGCGATAGTATAACAGCATTAGGTACAGGAGAAAGAGGATGGATTAAATATTTTATTGAAAAAACCAATGCGACACTGGTCGCTAATGTAGCAGTTAATAGTGCAAAATTAGCAGACGATTCAAACACAGTTTTAGATGGAAATCCAACACAAACGAGTAATAATACTCTTTCAAATCAGGTTCAAAAGGTCATAAATAATACTTATGATAAACCAGACATTATCATAATCGCAATCGGAACAAATAACGGAATTGCAATAACAAAGCAAAATATGATTGATGTATTTTATGATTCAGATAAACAACTGAAGCCCTTAGACGAAGTAGATAGAACGACTAATCATGGGGCATTCAGATGGTGCTTTGAAAAATTGCATAACCTATATCCAAATGCACAAATCTTCTGGAGTACACCTATACATGGTGCTCAGACTATGCGTAGAGCTGAGAGAATTATTGATATCAGAGAGTCCTTGCAGATAGCCACTGAATATGTGGGGTGCGTTATGATTGATAGCGTTAGGTGTGGGATAAATGGGATCAATGAAATTATGAACACAAATGGAGAATATCTGATTGATGGATTACACCCTAATATAAATGGAGCAAAAAAATTAGGATACTATATTGCAAGCAAAATTAAGCCTTTCATAGGAAATAATTTTGAAGAAATAAACTAAATATGGCTATAGTTAACTAATTTATACCTTCATAATGTTGTTATTTATTTTATTAAAATTTCAAATTTAAAAAGAGAATAATAAAGTAGATAAACAAATTATAGAGGTATTTTATGTATGAAAGAAAAATTATTAAATGATTTAATGATAAGATTAGACAAAATAATTCCTAATGAAAATATAGAAATTATTAGACGTGAGTTAAGTGTTATATTGCAAGACTATGAAATCTCTGAACGAGAAACGAGTATTAAAATATACAATAGCCCTATTCCAGAATCTTATAAGGCTTATATTATATCCAGAAAAATCGAAGGATTAAGTCTAAATACATTATCAAATTATGATTTGTACCTTAAAGATTTTTTCTATTTTGTTAATAAAGATATACAAAAAATCACAACAAATGATATTAGAGTGTATTTATATACCGTTCAAAAAGAAAGAAGCATTAGTAATAGAACATTAGACAGTCGTAGAGCTACTATTCATGCTTTCATGGAGTGGTGTACGAATGAAGGGTACCTAGACAAAAATCCTTGTAGAGCAATTAAGCCTATTAAATATGAAAGGAAACCAAGAAAAGCATTAACACCAATGGAATTGGAAAGGGTACGAAATGCGTGTATTACACTAAAAGATAAGGCTATTATTGAAGTGTTATATAGTACAGGTTGTCGAGTTTCTGAATTAACAACTCTTAACATTAATGATGTAAATTTTGAAACAAAAGAAGTTCAATTATTTGGAAAAGGTAGTGTTCATCGACAATCATATTTAAATGCCAAAGCTGAATTTGCATTAAAAAATTATCTTAGTTCAAGAGTTGACGATAATCCTGCTCTATTTGTTTCTGATAGAAAACCTTATAATAGAATGAAAAAATGTGGTATAGAGAAGCGTGTTAAACTAATAGGCGAAACTTCTGGAATTGAAAGGCAACTATTCCCACACATATTCAGACATACCAATGCATCAAATTCTATTGCACATGGAATGCCTATCGAAGAAGTACAAAAACTTTTGGGGCATAGTAATATTAATACAACGCTTATATACGCTAAAGTGTCACAAGAAGATATTAAACATAGTCATAAGAAATACGTTATATAAAAACAAGCATAAAACGGAGTGAATCAATGATTATAAGAACAACAAAGACGATTAACAAGGTTGAGTATGATTACACTTATTCTGACGCTGATATGTACATAAAACGCAACGATATATACTATACTGAAGCAATTGATCCATTAAACTCAAATAGAGAATATGAAGAAACAGATATTCCTATTATGGATGAAAGCGATGATATTGTAAATTCTATTGTTGAAGATATGTTAGATTCAGAAAATTAAATATGGAAACTTATTAATCAGAGAGTGGTTTATACTGCTCTCTTTTTTATTTTAGGAGGTATGATATTATGGGACATGATATTAGAATAGATAGAAGTAAATTACATCCGTGGCTCAACTATAAATTAACTTTATTGTTAAATCAGTGTGAGAAAAAAGGTATTTATCTTATTATTACTCAGGGATTCAGAAGTAAGGCTGAACAGGATTCTTTATACGCACAAGGCAGAACTAAGCCGGGTAATATTGTAACTAATGCAAAAGGTAATGATTATTCAAGTCAGCATCAATGGGGAATTGCTTTTGATATTGCCATTAATGGTAAAAATATTTACGATTCAAATAAAATTAAGAAAGTTGCTAAAATTGCTAAGTCAAATAAAGTTGGATTAGCATGGGGTGGTGATTGGGTTAGTCCAGTAGATATGCCACATTTTTATTTGGATAAATGGGGAGATACTCCATCAAAGTTAAAGTCAACATATGGCAATTTTGATAATTTTAAGAAAACGTGGACTAGAAAAGTTTCAGGTGCTAATGAAAAAGGTATCAGAATTTTTGGTAAAAACAAAATTACTGTTCTCAAAAAAGGATTAAAGAATGGAACAAAAGTTAACGTAATGTACGTTAAAGGTAATTGGGTTAAAGTTGAATATAAAGGAGCTGTAGGCTATTGTAAGGCTAAATATTTGAAGTAATAGGTAAAATTTTAGGGTAAGCAGATTAATTTCTGTTTACCCTATTTTTTACGATTTTTTATTTTATATCTTTATCTTTAATTATTAAATCTTCTAATATTATATTTTTATAACCACGAATCAGTGTTTGTTTCGATACCATTCTGTGTAAACCCTGTTTAAAGTAAACGACATAATTGCAAGGACATTTGCCTCAATTGTTGCAGTAGGCCAGGTTGCGTATATTTCGCTTGAAGCAACATTTTTAATATAATCACGATAATTTACATAGTAGTTTTGAGCGCTGCTATCAGATGGAATCCCATCATGTACAACAATTATTTCAGGCACAACTACTCTACTCAGAACAATTTCACCCGGTTCATTAACAGGCTTAATTTCTTCTTCCGGAACCTTTGGCGGATACTCGCCATATAAAGTATGGTCGGGAATCATTATATCTTCAGTCAGCGATGCATTTTTGCTTGTTAATCTTACATTTTGAATAGCCAACACATCCGGCAAAATTTCTGCATTTTCAATGAATTCTGTTTCATATCCTAACGCTTCTATACGAATATTGTAAGTTGTATATGGTCTGGTTGTATTTGCCTCATTCAAACTAAGTTCAATAGGTGGCGCAGGTAATTCTATTGTCTCCGTCTGTCCCGATGAATTTGTAGTAAGCCTTTCTATTATATTATTAGGGCTGTCAGAAGCTGCTATAGTTACAGTTGCATCCCTAACCGGTACATTTTCTCTTGTAACAACATTCACCTGAAGTTTTCCTGTATAAGAAGACTCTACTTCCATTTTAATAAGCATATTTTTTCCTTATATATAATCATTCTATTATATGCTGTTAAATTTACAAATTTACATTAATCTTTATATTTATTCGATATTTCATATTTCATATTTGTATTATTTTTTAATATAACAATTGAAATAATGCCATCTGTGGGATAAACTATATTGTAAATTGTAAGAAAATTTTGTTTATATTTTTATGAAAGGACTCATTACAAATGAGAAAAAAAGATTTAGCTTTAGAAGTTATAAATAGATTAAAAAAATGTTATCCTGAATCAGATTGTACTCTTGATTACAATGAAGCTTGGAAGCTGTTAATCAGCGTTCGCCTTGCTGCCCAATGCACTGACGAAAGAGTTAACAAAATTGTTCCGAAGCTTTATGAAAAATTTCCTGACATTGAGTCATTAGCTAATGCTGATGTAGCCGAAATAACAGAAATAGTTAAACCATGTGGTCTTGGAAACAGCAAAGCCAGAGATATTAGTTTATGCATGAAAATGCTTAGAGATAAATATGATTGTAAAGTTCCTGATGATTTTGATGAATTGTTAAAATTACCAGGCGTCGGACGAAAAAGTGCAAATCTTATTATGGGAGATGTTTTTGGAAAACCTGCTATTGTTACAGATACACATTGCATCCGTCTATGCAACAGAATTGGTCTTGTAGATAATATAAAAGACCCTAAAAAAGTCGAAATGGCCTTATGGAAAATTATTCCTCCCGAAGAAGGGAGTGATTTCTGCCACCGTCTTGTAGACCACGGTCGCGAAGTTTGTACCGCAAGAACTACTCCTCACTGCGATAAATGTTGTCTGAATGACATTTGCAAAAAAAGAATATAAATAAATTCCCTTTAATTAGCTTTTAATTTAGCCATATTAAAGGGAATTTTTAATATCTTAAAGTTTATTATTTTGATGTCAGAGTTAAAATGTATAAGCCCACATAAGCCTGCTCAAATGTGTAGTACTAATTTATTTTTTTCTCTTATAAGTTCTAAAATAATACTCAATATCAAAATAAGTGCATTCATCACTTTCATCTGCTATATACCATTCATCTGTCAACTTATCAAGATTCGGAATAAATGTGTCAGCACTGTATGAATTATCAATATAAGTTACATACGCTGTATCACAATACGGCAACATTTGCTCATAAATACTTCCGCCGCCTATTACATAAGCTTCTTTATCATTATATTTTTCAGCCTCTTTTACCGCTTCTTCAATACTATTTACAACAATTGCACCATCAGCCTTAAAATTAGCATCCTTTGTAATTACAATATTTACTCTATTCTTCAATGGCTTTCCATTCGGAAAACTGTTTAAAGTCTTTCTGCCCATAATAATTACATTTCCTGTAGTTGTTTCTCTAAAAAACTTCATATCATCAGGTATGCTTATAAGTAAATCATTTTTATATCCAATTGCCCAATTATTATCAACCGCAACTATTAAATTCATATGAAAACTCCTTTGCTATTTTCATTTTAAACTGCAACAGGAATATTTTTTATCTGTGGACCTGTTACATAATCATCTAATCTGAAATCATCAACTGTAAAATCATAAAAATTCTTAATTTCAGGATTAATCCAGAACTTCGGTGCCGGATGTTGTTCTCTTGCAATAAGTTCTTCAACAAGTGGAACATGTTTATCATAAATATGTGCATCCGCAATCACATGTACTAATTCTCCAACTTCCATATCTGAGACCTGAGCAAACATATGAAGAAGAACCGCATATTGACATACATTCCAGTTATTAGCTGTCAAAATATCCTGAGAGCGCTGGTTTAAGATACCATTTAACACCAATTTACCTGTTTCTTTATTTTTTGTAACATTAAATGTCATACTATAAGCACATGGATACAAATTCATTTCATGCAAATCCTGATGTACATAAATATTTGTCATTATTCTTCTGCTGTATGGATTATTTTTCAAATCATACAAAACTCTGTCTACCTGATCCATCATACCTTCTTTGTACTGATGCTTTACTCCGAGCTGATAGCCATACGCCTTTCCGATTGAGCCATTTTCATCAGCCCAGCTATCCCAGATATGACTATTCAAATCATTTATATTATTTGATTTCTTCTGCCAAATCCATAAAATTTCATCAACACAGTTTTTTAAATTTGTCTTTCTTAGAGTAAGTGCAGGGAATTCTTTTTTTAAATCATAACGATTTACTACTCCAAATTTCTTGATTGTATATGCAAAACTTCCGTCGTCCCATTTTGGTCTTACCTTTTCACCTTTTGTATCTATTCCATTTTTCAATATGTCTGAACACATGTCTACAAATACTTTATCTGCGTAACTCATAAATTTCCTCCATTTTTCTTTCTATGAAATTATAGCATCTCCTATTCTGATAATAGGCAAATACTAATTGCTTCATTTTTTCTTCTATGGAATTATAACATCTACCCTATAAATAATAAACTAATTTTTTCTTTGATTTACATTACTGTATTCCAATTTCTTTTAAAAACCCTTTGCACCCCTTTAGTACATCATCATATGTTGCATCAAAATTACCTGTATACCACGGGTCGGCTATATCCCCCATTTGTCCCGCAAATGATAACAATTTATATACTTTTCCTTCTAAATCATCACCTATTATTCTATTAATATTCCTTATATTTGCAGTATCCATTCCAATTATATAATCAAATTCGCTATAATCCTGCTTTGTCATCCGTCTTGCTTTGTGATTTCCACACGGAATGCCTACACTACTTAATTTATTTCTCGTCCCCGGATGGACTCCGTGGCCTATTTCTTCATAACTTGTAGCCGCTGAGTCTATGTAAAACTTATCGGCTACACCTTTTTTATTTACCATGTCCTGTAGGACATACTGCGCCATTGTCGAACGGCATATATTGCCGTGGCAGATGAATAATACTTTTATCTTACTCATTTTATCTCCTTATATCTTCTCAAAGCTTGGTAAATACTGGCTTTCCAGCCTTTATACACATTTTTCTAAAACGGCTTTTTTCTCATAAATTCTTGCATTTTCTCATGTTTTTTCGGGCATTTTGGTTATAAATGGGTTATTTTTCTTGTCCGGAAAGCCTTACGAAATAAGGCTTTCATGAGTTATTTGTGCATGTTTTTGGGTTACAAACCGGTTTTTATCCAGTTCTTTCTTTGCTTCTTTCAACCTGGCAAGTTCTTTTTTCGCATCGTCATAGCCGGTATGCGTGTAAATATTAAGCGTCACAGATACATCTGAGTGTCCCATCAGATATTGCAGAGTCTTTGGATTCATTCCGGAATTTGCCATATTTGTACAATATGAATGCCTACAGATATGCGGAGTAATCAAGGGTAATTGTAACAAATGTTCTTTGTTGTACTTCTCTCTTGCATGCTGCATGTACTTTTCCCAGTGAAGTGCAACCATTGGATTCCCATTCTTATCCAGGAACAAAAATCCCCCATATCCATCCACTGTTGGCTCTTTCTTCGTCTTTTTGCGATTCTTCAGAATACGAAGGAATGCATCTTTCACATCTTCTTCCATAGGCAGCAATCTGGTTCCACTTGTCGTTTTTGTGGATACAATCTCATACTTCATATCTCTGGTTCTCTGCAATTGATGATCAATCTGTATCACTTCATTCTTGAAATCCAGATCTCGCACAGTAAGTCCACAAAACTCTGAAATTCTAAGTCCCGTTTTAAATAAGATGTAAAATGCATCATAGTAACGGTTATAGTGTGGATCATTCTTTACAAATTCCAGGAATCTTGCCTCGTCCTCTAAGGAAACTGCTTCTCTTTTCTGACTGTCATTGACCAGTATCGTACCAAGTTCAAATCCAAATGGATTCTTAAGAATCAGATCATCATCTACAGCCATCTGAAATGCCGGTCTTAACACGCCTCTGATCGAGTGAATTGAACTGTATCCTCTTCCATCCCTCTGAAGCTTAATCAGAAATATCTTCGCATCAGACAGCTTAACGTCATCCACCCTCTTATGAGAAAACTCTTCTTTTTTCAGCACATTTACGACAAAATTATAGTTTGCTAATGTATTGTGCTTCACTCCTGTTTTTAATGAAAGATATCTTTCTACCAGTTCAAGCACCGTCAACTTGCTTCCGGTGATTCCCTGCATCTGTAAGGACTGTACTTTGCGTTCTTTCTCTCTCAATGAAGAATCTGATCTTTTGCCTTCCGGCATCTTATCCGATTCTGTCAATCTCCAACTATATAATATTTTTCGCTTTCCAAGTGAATCTGTATATTTATAACGATATCTTCCACTTGGTTCCTGCCATTCTCCCTGCTGGAGAACTCTTCCTTTATCATCACGTCTCTTTGAAATCATATTCTACCTCCAAGGGACGCAACATGATATTGTTAGTATATCACGTTGCCTCCACCTCGAACACCTCCTTCTTTTTTATTTTTTAGTCTTTGTTTTTTATATTGCACTAAGTGTATCTACAAATCGTTCAAATCTTTCTCTCTTAATCTGCACGCGGTTTCCGTTCCACAACAGATATTCTGCATTGGGATTTTCGCTTACCAATTTACGAAGCTTTCCTTCTCCAATACGGAAATATGCCGCCGCTTCCTCAATAGATAATGTATATTTTTTCCAGTATGGTATTTCATAATTACTCATCTGTTCATCTCCTCTCGCATCATTTTTCTTCTATGTAAGTTCCTCTGACATTGGCGGCAGGCAAGTGGCTCTATACGCATTGCCACTGCCAATTCCTTTTTCTGCCAATGTAACTGCTTAAGAATCTTTTTTCAGTGAAATTGTCTTTCTGCTTTGATACCATCCATAGATTAACTGGTCCTCCAAATCTTTTCTCGCATCTCTTCCGGTTCTCGCTGAAATTTCATATGCCTGCAACTCTGCTTCCAGTTCTTCCAAACACATCATTTTCCTTTTTCCCAGCAATTCAAGAATAAGCTTTTTGGCTTTTTCCAATTTCGTCTCTTTCTTTGTTCCGGTATTTCCGGCAAGCAGATCATCAATGGAAATGTCATATTCTCCCATCCAGATAAGTCCTTCATCGCTCAGAGAAAAGGCTACCGGATTTTCCTTTTTCGCCAAGGAATCCTTTTGCTGATAGACCACACGAATATCCTGGCTTTTCTCTTTCTCAACTTTTTCTACAAACAAAATACTTCTGACCGCTGCAGCGATATCCACGGATCCCAATGTACGATAATCGCTCTGCACTCCCGATGCTTTGTTCAAATGACCAATCAGCACAATGGCGCATCCTGTACGTTCTGCTATATTACTAAGATTGCGAAACAGCGGTCGGATCTCATTGGCTCTGTTCATATCCACATTGGCTCCCAGATAGGCCTGTATCGGATCCATGATCATCAGCCTTACATTATTCTGCCTGATTGCCTTTTCAATTCTTTCATCTGTCATGGAAAGCTGCTTTTCTTCCTCATTGATAAAACGGACCCTTGTCATATCTGCTCCACATTTTGCAAGTCTTGGCTTGATCGTATCTCCGACTCCGTCTTCTGCGGTCTGGTAAAAAACATTAAAAGGCTCGATTGGAAGCGCATTTGGAAGTTCTCTACCTGCTGTACAATATGCGCAAAGTGCCATTGCAAGCCATGTTTTTCCTTTTCCCGGATTTCCCTGGATCAGTGTTACTTTTCCAAATGGGATAAATGGATACCATAACCACTGCACTACTTTTTCTTCCACATCTGACATTTTTATGACTGGGATTGGATTTTCTTCCTGTACTTGTTTCTTCTTCAAAGGGATTTTCTCTGCCATATCTTTTCTATCAATTCCTGCTGTCAGACACTCATTCCAGTCTTTCTTTGCAGGTCTTAATCGCATCACCATCTTATCGTCAGGGATTTTTTCTGCAAGCTTCTCACAAGCAGCATTTCCGGCAGTATCATTATCCAGGCAGAGATAAATCTTTCGGATATTTTTATAATCTGCAAGATACTGCATCAACGCCTTTTCGCTGACTCCGCCCAATGAAATATAGTGATGGGTTTCCCATCCATCTCCTGTGGTGCTCAGAAAAGAAAGCAGATCGATTGGTGCTTCAAAGACAAATAACGTATCATCTGTACCCGTGTGGCTAAATCCATATAACTTTTCCGATCCCGGTGCATCTCCCCGGTATTTTTCTTTCGTTCCTCTTATGCCTGCATAACGAACCGTTCCTTTCGGATCGCAACCAATAAATATCACGTTGTGCTTTACCGCATCTTCGTAAATTTTCCCTTCTGCAAGCATCTGTTCAATAATCTTTTCAGAGATCTTTCTTTCCTTTATCAGATACTCCCTCACTCTGTCATTGTTTTCATATGCTTTTGGAAGTTGTAATTTTGCTTTTTCTAAGGGGATGGGGCAGCTTTCATGGCTGCCTGCATCCTCCTGTTCCATTTTTTTAACTTCCTGTTTGTCTTCGCCGGGTGATTCATTGATTAATGTTTTTACAGCTTCCGGAAATGACATATTATAAAATTCCATTAAAAAATCAATGGGATGTCCTCCTTTACTTCCGCTAAAGCGATACCACTCATTATGATCGACTGTCAGACTGTCATGCTTCATCCATCGATATTCTTTTCCTGATTTCTTCAGTTTTTCCCCTCTGACCCTCAGAAAAGAAACCAGATCTGTTTCATTTGCTCTTGTTATCTGTTCTTCTGTATATCTTGGCATTTTCTATTCCTCCTATAATTCCACTCCATATGATTTTTTCTTTACTCTATCTTTCTTTTGAATCTGATCTCTACATGCTGTTTTTTCTTCTGCAAGCAAATTCTCTGGATCTGGCTGATCTTCTATCTCCATCATTACCAGATCAACGGACCTTTGTACTTTCTGCAATGGTCGAAGTTTTTCCAGAACTTCCTTTTTCTCCGCTTCTAAAGTTTCTTTCTCCCCCGTTGCATTTTTCAGATACTTTTTCCAATTGGAAATCGGTACTTTTCCTTCTGCATTCCTGTTTCCCATGACGATCCTTTTCCCTCTGTGGTACCGATTCAGTTCTTTTGCATGCTCCTTTTTAAATTTTTCTTTGCCGAAAAATTTGTTTTTATACTCTTCATAAACCGGTCGAAATGTCTCATAATCATCCCATGCCTTTATCAACTTCTTCATCTCCCGAATCAAACTGTCCGCCTCATCAAGATCGTATTGCAAATCATGCCCTCGGCTGCTCAGTTCCCGAATCCGCTGTTCCAGTTCTTCTGGTGTATCAATATTTTCGTCTGACAGAAATGCGATTGTCTCAGCAAGTTGTTTCAGATTTGTGTTCATCGCTTTCTGACTTCCATATTGATAGGTTCTCGCCACTCGGTTTCTCTCGTCATAATATTGCTGCAAATACCCGGCCAGCGTTGGCTTCTGCACATAATGCATCTGCCTTTTCAGTTCATATATTTTTTCTGATATCCAAGATTTCAGCACTGTGATTTCCATAGCTATCTGATTAAACTGACTGATCAGCCGGTTCAGATTTCCTAATGCAGTCCGGATTCCTTTTGCTTCCATTGCGCGTACATGCGGTCCTTCATGGATCATTGGGATTCGGTCAATCCCCCGTTCTTTGAACGAACGTGCATCGACCCGAACAGCCAATCCTTTTTCTTTAAACTTTTCATTGCACCGATTTTCCCAGTTTTTTCGCAGATAGATCAGCATCTCCTTGCTGCTCCATCCGGTTGTGGATACTGCACGGTATGCCTGTTTTCCATTTTTATCCAAAACCGGATTCCTCTGCTCATCCATCACCGATATCTTCTTTTCTTTTATCCCCCAGGTTCCATCTTCCTTCAAAGGACGGATCGGAACTAAGATGTGGATATGTGGATTAGGTTCTGCACCTTTCGGCCGCACTGGATCATGAATTGCAAAGTCGGCAATCATGCCTCTGGCCACCAGTTCTTCCTGGACAAATGCTCGTGCCATTTCAATGTTTTCTTCCATGGAAAACTCGTTCATGAGCGTAATATCAAAGCTGTGAGCCAGCTGTGCTTTTCTTCCAGACTCTGCCCATTCCAACGCATTCCACAACGTTTCCCTGTCAGCATATTCCCTTGGTGCATGGTCCGGCAGACAAATTTCTGCCATGACCACGCCACGTTTTCTTGTAAAATCACTGGATTCTCCATAGTAAGTACTGTAGAGCTTTTCTCCTGCGCGATATGCAGCCTGAGCAATCACGGACTGCCCTCTGCTTCTCTTCACCTGTGTTAAATGAAAATGATAGCTTGCCATCTCCTACTCCTTTCTGCTAGACTTCCAATATCCGGCTTCTTTTAAATCTTCGATGGTACTTTGAAGCTCTGCCTCTCCTGCCTCTGCACGTTCTCTTCTTCCAACAACCATTTTTGCAATCTTATCTCGAAGATCCTGATCCGAGAAAATCCTTTCTGCCAGAAGAAAGAACTCTGCTTTATCAAGCAATTCCACATCTTTGCAGATACATTCAATCGCCGCTCCCCTTGTAATCAGGCGACTCACTCTCGCTTTTCTCGATTTATTCACCTTATATTCTGTAACATTCTGTAATCGCTTCATCTTGTGTTCTAATTGCAGTTTCTTCAATTCTTCCGCTTCGATTTTCGATTCAATCCCTGCGATTTCATTTTGTGTACGTGTTACATATTCCTGAAAATTTTCTTTTTTTGCCATAATCAACTTCCTCCTGTTATTTCTCTTTTCATGTTTTCTTTTTATGGGTTAGGCATCTATGCCGGAAGGGATACCCCTTCACCGGATGCAATCCGCAAACTTCTTTTGGAATAGTTTCCAGAAAGAAGTACCCTTCCGGAGGACGCACATACTTGCTAAAGTATATAAGTGCGCTCTTCCGCTTAAGCTCCAGAGATCTGTCTACTCAAACGGTAGCTCCTCATCTTCCGGCACACTCATAAATCCATCTTTGGAATCCGTATCGGATGCTTTCTTACTTTCAGTAAAAAAATGTTCTTCCACAACAACATTGCTGCTGTATCTTTTCACTCCTTCGCTGTCCGTATAACTTCCTGTGCGGATTCGTCCGCTGATGACGATCTTGGTTCCTTTTTTCAAATAGATTTCCGCGAACTCTGCATTCTTTCCGAATGTCACGCAGGGAATAAAATCTGCTTCCCTTTCCCGGTCTTTTCCATATCTCCGGTCAACCGCTAACGTATATCGTGCCATTGCGGTTTTATTATCATCCTGCAAATATTTAATCTCCGGAGTTTTTGTAAGCCGTCCCATTAAAATCACTTTGTTCATCTCATCTTCCTCCTTTTTTTGTTCTGATCTACTTGTTCCATATGAATCAGGCCTGTATTCAATTGAGAGCACAAAAACAATTTATTACCATTGCATCAGACTTTCTTTTTTACGCCCTCATATAACGAAACGCTCAGAGGGTAAAATACAGTGGGCAAATGCAAAAAATTTTATTTTTCTGTTTTTGTCTCTCACATATACAAAAGAAGAACGGTGTTTTTACAAGGTGTTGGAGAAAATTTTTTTATTTTTGTGCAAAAAAATAGCTATAAGACTCCATTCTTGAAATCTTATAGCTTTGCTATTAATGATATTAAGTTGTATTTCTAATCATCAATTATTTCCCAATGTCCATTGGAACCACGGCCAATAAATCGTATAATACCTATATCTTTGATGTGACGTTTTACAGTCTTGGAACTTATTCCTAACGTCATTGCCATTTTTTCTGTACTGATTTTATTATCCTTTTTTATCATAT